>Ga0256839_1000788_pt1 | contig 40531 bp, 23 predicted proteins | sample 354166metaG_FD_185968 | JGI IMG/M metagenome (GOLD analysis project Ga0256839, IMG submission 185968) | Hydrothermal vent microbial communities from Mid Atlantic Ridge, Atlantic Ocean - 354-166 | ecosystem: Environmental > Aquatic > Marine > Hydrothermal vents | place: Atlantic Ocean: Mid...
CTTCATTGGCTGCTTCATCTGTTCCCAGCACCGAACGCGACCACTTTCGTTGTCGATCTCTGTGAGACCCTGATGTACATGGCAGGCCAGCTCGCGGAGAAACGGAAAAAAGAACGATCCGACCAGGAAGGCACGGGCAGGTCGTTCTCGCCCGCCTCGCTAGCGGAGCTTGCCATGTCATGGATCGAGGAGCTCGTGGCTGTCGACGTCGAACACGCAGACAAACGCCAGCTCAAGCGCGCTTGGCGTATCGTGCGATGGGCTGAGGAAACCTTCGGTGAGGAGTTGGAGGAGTCGCGTTTGAAAATCCTCCGGCAGATGTACCTGGCCGGCGTAGCTACGGAGGGGGATTGGTACGATCACTTACTTGGCAGGAACCACACCGAGACGTGGAAAAGTTACGACGAGCTTTGGTCTATGACTGTCTATGGCCCTTGGCATTGGGAGCTCGCAGAATACCTTGCTCGCGCACCCCAGCTACGATCGGTCCTGGATCGGTGCCGGGAGCGCATTCTGGATATCGAACTTGCCCGAGGCGATCATGCCAGCCCCGTGACGAAGGCTGCACTGAGCCTGGAATCGATCTTCGGTCTCAAACCACTCCTGCGGATCCTCCGCGCTTTGGGCAACACACCACTGCGACTGAACAGCCCGGTGCGCGGTACGCGCAGCCACAGCTTCGCCTGGTTGCTGCACGTGACTTATCCCGCAGAGGGGGACAGTCCGGAGCAAGCCGCTCAGGAGCTGCGTGCGCTTGTCGAGAATGAAGGGCTTCCCGACCAACGGCTCGTTGAGCTCGGTCTGATCGCGCCCCAGTGGTCCAGGTGCGTGGAACTGGCTCTAGGCTGGCCCGGCTATTGCTCGGCGGTCGCTTGGATTCGGTTCCACACCCTTGTCCCCCCTGATCCGTACGCGATTCTGCATATGTTGCCCGATGAGCAGCGCCCGCGAGAAACGCGAGACATCGATCCCGACCTTCTGCTCCGCCAGTATTCCTCCCTCACCATGCAACAGCTTCACAAGGGAGCTGTTGACGCCGACTGGTTTCACCGCATTCAGGAGGAGCTCGGAAGGGACCGTTGGGAGCGAGTGTTGCAAGCGGTGAAGGCTTTCACCACGCCCCAGCGAGCAGCGAAGGTTTCGATGATCTCGGATACGCTCCTGGGAAGACTTGCTCGCGATCAGTTGATCCAGGAGGTTGTCCAAAAGAAAAAGAAGCTTGCCGTGCAGTTGCTGGGCTTACTGCCGCTACGGTCGGGCCGAGGGCGCAAGAAGGATCTGATGGAGCGCTACCGGGTGCTGCAGGAATACAGGGCGTATGCCAGAAAACTCGGCCCCCTCTCAAAACCCGACGCGCTGGCAGCCGCCGACGCCGGCCTCAGGAACCTTGCCGCCACGGCGGGTTATCAGGACGAGCTCCGGATGGAGTGGAAACTTGGTGCGGCGACGGCGAAACAGTTGTTGAAGGGAAAGAAAACCGTCCGCGCCGGAGACGCGGTCGTCCGCATGGAAGTAGACCAGGCGTGTCGCCCATCCATCATTATCGAGCGCAGCGGCAAGATGTTGCGTGCGTTACCGAAAGAACTGAAGAAGAACCCCGAAATTGCTGAATTGTATGAACGCGCTTCTGAGCTGAAGGAGCAATCCGCCCGTGCCCGGCGAACCTTGGAATCGATGATGTGTCGGGCGGAATCGTTCACTACCGAGGAATTACAGGAGCTCAGCGCACATCCTCTCGTGGGGCCACTGCTTAGCAAGCTGGTTCTTGTGGGCCAGGGCATTATGGGGTACCCGGAGCACGGTGGGCGGGCACTGCGCGACTACCAGGGCAAGCTGGAGCCGCTAAAGCGGGGGGAGACCCTGCGAATCGCCCATCCTCTGGACTTTTGGGAGCGGGGCGACTGGTCTGCCTGGCAACATGAGTGTTTCGTTGCCGAGCGGATTCAACCGTTCAAGCAGGTTTTCCGCGAGCTCTATTTGGTAACCCGTCAGGAAAAGGAGGATCGCACGGTATCACGCCGGTACGCCGGCCATCAGGTCCAACCGCGTCAGGCGGCCGGTCTTTGGACGAATCGGGATTGGCGGGCGTTCGATTCGGAGTTCTGCTACTATCCGGAGGTCGGCAAGGAGTTCCCGGAGCACGACATCGCTGTCACCGTCCAGATCGAATTGGGGATAACCACCCCCTTAGAGGTGGAAGGGTGGCTCATCGAGGGGATCCGCTTCCACCGGCGCAGCACCGGCAAGCCTGTTCCGCTGGCCGACGTGCCCCCGATTATCTTCAGCGAGGTCATGCGGGACGTTGATCTGGTGGTCAGTGTCGCGCACGTTGGCGGGGTCGAACCGGAAGCCACAGCGTCTACTGTAGAAATGCGTGCTCGCCTGGTCATGGAAACGTGCCAACTTCTGGGGCTCACCAACGTGGAGGTCAAGCAAAACCGTGCCTTTATCGAAGGAACCATTGGCCGGTACACGGTCCACCTCGGCAGTGGTGTCGTGCACAAGATGCCGGGCGGAGCGGTATGTCTGGTCCCGGTTCCTTCCCAGCACCGAGGTCGGCTGTTCCTGCCGTTTGCCGATGATGATCCCAAGACCGCCGAGGTCGTCTCCAAGGTGCTGCTGCTCGCACGGGACGAAGAAATCCGCGACCCCATTTTGCTCGAGCAGCTTCGCACTTAAGTTCGTGCCCGCTGCGAAACCGAGCACGTGCGACCGAAACAGGGTGCGCGTTGGCGGCCCGCTCGCCGGGACCGGGCGCCATTTGACACGTCCACGTAAGTTCGCGCCAGGGCACTGAGGGAGCGCTGCTTGTCCCAGACCACCGCCAGAGTTCGGCTGGGGAACGCACCCTGCAACTCGCGATAGCGCAGGCCGGGAACAATATCAGCCCGCGCCGCCATCTCCGCAATCAGCAGCCCCCCGTGGCTCAGAGCAAGCATGCACCGAACCGTTAGCGACTGAGCGCTGCAGAAGCAAACGCCTGGGGTATACGCCTGTCGCTCCAACGACCCAACAATTAGCCTGCCGCGGCAGTACATTTCATCGAGCAGGACAAAGGACTCGTTCGTGAGACCCTTCAAACGGATCACACGTGTCCTGGCCAAGCGGTGCACATCCGAAACGGCGAGGAACAGGGGACGTTCTGGGGCACACCGAGCCGCTCTCCCTTAATCGCAACGATATGGCCAGCCGGAGGCTCCACGCGGGAACGCAACCCACCCCGTCCGGCAGCGTTTGCTATCATGGCAACAAAGCCTATGGCGTTCGTGCACATGATGTTAGGGAGGATCAGGTCATGCTCACGGTATCTGCACGTTCCGCCGGCTCACGCAGGCCGCTTCTGGAAGACTGGAGCGTGCCCCTACCGGATTCGCTCCAGGGAGAGACGATCCGACTGCGGGACATCATCGAAGTGATCGTGCGCCATGAGGTGGAGGAGTTTCGCAAGCGGCAGCGGGAGCGGCGATTGTTCCGGGTGCTCACGGCCCGAGAGATTGAAGAGCAAGCGGAGCGCGGCAAAGTGGCCCCCGGCGCTAGCGAAGTCCCAGAGCAGCACGTAGACGAGGACAAGGCGGTACGCACGGCGCTGGAGGCGTTCGAGGATGGGCTGTACCTGGTGATCCTCGACGGGCAGCAAATCACCGAACTGGACACGCCCGTGCGCCTCCGACCAGACAGCCGCATCGTGTTCATCCGACTGGTCTTCCTGGCAGGCGGTTGACGGGCTGGCGAGCAGCCTGCTGACACAAGACACCGCAGCGAATTCCTCTGGGGTTCACCTGAACAGCATGGTCCCTCTGTAGATCTCCGTGATGGCCCCGGGCAGGTGAGGGAGAGAGCATGTCGGAGGATCAGTTCCGCAAGCAGCTTGAAGAGTGGTACTGGTCCAGTTCGGGAGGCGCACGTCGAAAAGGTAATCGCGTGGACCGCTACCTCGATCAGGTCAATGACCTCGAGGATCCCCTACGCTCGGTAGGGAGACGCCTTCTTGGGCTGGACAACCGCAACCAGAGCAGGTGGGATCGTGCAGAGGTCGAACCGGAGTTTGTGGCGTTCGACGAGCTGTCACCGCCGGACCGGCTCAAGTTGTTCCGGGTTTTCTTCCCGAACATGGCCGAGTGGATCGAGTGGGCCTGGCAGTACCTGGCTGGCATGCCGTACAGCGAATTCTGGTTCGACCTCAAGCCCTACCGGGCACCGAGTGAGCCCGTTTTGAGCCTCTCGAAGCGAACCGAGTGGTTGGAGTCCCTCGTTGATATCGCTGCTGTGTTCCGCGACGACGTCATCGAACCCGTGTGGCTTGCTGCCTGGACCCCACACCTACCGCGGAAACACCGGGACGAAAGTGCGATTGGGCGCCTGCTGGGGGCAATCGTAGCCCGGTGGGGAGATCCAATAGCGGACGAAGTGTACCGCATCCTGGTCGCCTCTCTGCACAACTCGCACGAAATCGGACGAATGGGAGAGCATGTGTTGGTGGGGCTGGCAGTTAGTCCGCGGCCGGAAGGATGGGAGGAGTTGGAGCGTCTGCTGCTGGCGGCCCAGCGCCAGGAAGGGCTGCGGCAGGGAGTGTTATCTGCCGTGGCGGACGGCCATGCGGGCGCGTTGGCCCGAATACTGGCGTGTATCGCGGAACACAAGCTGGCCCGATTCAGCAGCGTTGTCCAGGCAATCCAGCGTTGGACAAGTCTGGCCATCCATGCATTGCAACCGGGCCTTGTAAGGCGGCTGATCGATTTGGTAGCCCGCTGTCTGCAGGATAAGGAGGCGCGGCAGGCCACACTGCACAGTTCTTCGGCACTCGAAGTCTACGCGGCGCTGTGGTGCCACGCAGTGGAAGATGCAGTCCGGGCGATACCGGTTGCGGAGGGTCTGCTGGCGCGGAAGGAGCCAGAGGTTCGGTTTGCAGCCACGTACTTGCTGAAGAACCTGGATCTATTAGCCGTTGATGAGGCTCTGAGCAAGGCCATCTACGATGAGGACCCTCTTGTCGCAGTGCAGGGGCTGGTCGGCCTGGCGACTTGTCAGCAGCGTGCCGAGCAGGAAAGTGCCAGCAAATGGTCGAACTGGGATCCGGAGCTCACTGACCACGTCGAGCGGCTGCGGGACCGCCTGCGGCGCGAGCTCCCCAAGAAGGCCGATGGTCTCGATCCGCTCTGGGAGTACGCCGCGCGCGATGCAGACTGGGCTGACTGGCCCCTGGCCTATTGCCTGCGGCTCGCTCCCGTCGAGCGCCTGGCTGCGGCCTTTCCAACACTTGTGCCCGACGCGCGGGTCAAGCTCGTCAAACTCCTTGCCGATCGTGCCCGCCACGAGCGCCCCATACGCCAATTTCTCCTGCAGGCGCTCGCGGATCGATCGTCCTCGGTCCAAGAAACCGCGGCAGAGGTTCTCGCCGAAGTCAGCTTTACCAGGGAGGAGCTTGCGGGGGTGGAACGACTCCTGGCACGGCGTGGCAAAGTGGTTCGGATGCGGCTACTGGAGCTGATTGCACGCCAAGAAGATTCCATCGTTCTCGACTGTGCCCGCCGCTTGCTGGACGGCAATGTGCAGCAACAGCTAGCCGGGGTGGAGTTGCTGGATCTGCTTGCCAGTGCTGGCCGCAGCGCCGCTCGTTGCCGCGAACTGCTCGAGAGCTACGTGGCTAAGCAGGACAAAAGGCCTGGAAGAGGACGAAGACGTAAGGCCCCTTCGAAGGGAGGTGCTTCCTCTGACGATCCGCGAGCGCGGGCGGTCGAGTCGCTCGATAGGTTGATTGTCGGGCCTGTGCGCCAGGGCCTCGGAGCGGACATGGACCCAAGCACCGCCTTTGGGCTGCTCAAAGGGGAACCCGTGACTCGTCCGCTTCCCCCGCGTCGCCGTCGCGTCGCACTGGCAACGGACGCCGCAGCCGCCGTCTTACGCTCGCTGGACGAGCTGGTCCACAAGCACCGTGAAGAACGTGTGATCATCTACCGGGAGGAATCGCTCCTCGGAGAACGGGTCTCATTCCCTTTTCCCTGGTCAAAGCTCTCGCCCGAAGAAAACGAGGCTAGGTATTTCCCGCTGAGCGAGGTATGGAAGAGCTGGGCAAAGGACCCCCAGCGGCCACGAGATCCAGACGGTCTCGAAGTTTTACGCGCGCTCTTCTGGTACCGATTGTGCAGCTTTTTTCCTAGCTGGGTAGCAAGTGCCATTGTGGGGGAAGGGAAGATCCCGCACTTGGAGTACGGTGGGATTGTACACTCTATACTCGTTTGGTTGTTATACCTGAATCCGGCCCCGAATCGGGCGGCATTGGCGCTGGACCTTTGCGAAGCTCTTTTGGCGGCGGCACTTGAGCTGTCTGAACAACGCAAAAGCCAGGGCGGCTTCGAGGGGGTGGATCGTTCATCGTGCAGCGATCGGGACTCGCGAATCGACTTGATCAAGGCCGCGGTAAGGTGGATCAAAGAGTTCGTAGTGCCCGAACGTGTGCGAGCCGATAAGCGTCAGCTGGAGCGAGCGTGGCGACTAATCCGTTGGGCTGAGGATACTTTCGCCGACAAGGAGCGTTTCTCCTACGACGTCCGACACGAGCTCTTCGGGACGTTGAAGCGGGCATACGCGGCCGGGGTAGCCACAGATGGTGATTGGTACGAGCACCTACTTGGCAAGCAGCACACGGAGAGCTGGAGAGGAAGTTACGACCAGCTTGAGTGGATGACCAAGTACTTACCGACGGATCCTGAGCTCGCTCAGTACATCGCCCGAGTGCCCCAGGTGGGGCCAGTTCTCGATCGGTGCCGGGAGCGCATTCTGGAGATCGAACTGGCCCGTGGGGAGCACCCGAGCCCCGCTACCAATGCAGCACTCAGCCTTCGATCCCTCGTCGGTGTGCACACGTTGCTGAGAATCCTGCGATCGCTCGGCAATGCACGTCTGAAGCTGGACAGCTCTGTCCGAGGCACGCGCGGCCACAGCTTCGCTCACCTACTTCACGTGACCTATCCGGCCGATGGCGAAACCCCTGAAGCGGTCGCTGAGCAGCTACGCGACGTGGTCAAGAAGGAGGGGCTCCCAGAGCAGCGGCTTGTAGAACTTGGGCTCATCGCCCCTCAGTGGGCCCGAGCCGTCGAAAAAGCGCTCCAGTGGCCGGGCTATACGTCGGCAGCCATGTGGATCCTGTTCCACGCATACTCTCCACCCGGTCGTGGGGCTTGTCTCCACCTGCTACCGGCCGGTCAAAAACTGGCTCCCGACGGTGACGATGAGCGCGATGCGCTTCTTGGCCAATACTCGCGCTTCACGGCCCGGCAGTTTCTCAAGGGCACCGTTGATCCGGACTGGTTCTACCGCGTCCAAGAAGAACTCGGTCCGAACCGGTGGAGCCGGCTCCTGACAGCCGCCGAGACGTTCACGACGCCACAGCGAGTGGCGCGGATCCGCCTGATCTCTGATGTCCTACTCGGCAAAACGGACCGCGACCGATTAATCCGTGACGTCCGAGAAAAAAAGCGACGGCTGGCTGTGCAATTGCTCGGTTTGCTCCCCCTGCGCCGCGGCCGGGAGCGGAAGAAGGACCTGATGGAACGCTACCGAGCCCTGGCAGAGTACCGCGAATACGCCAGAAAACTGAGCCCTATGTCCCGGCCCGATGCCATGGCCGTCGCCTCTGCGGGGCTCGAAAACCTTGCCCGCGTGGCCGGTTATCCGGACGCGCTACGCATGGAGTGGGACCTGGGCGCGGCTGAAGCGAAACGCCTCCTGACTGCAAAACGAACGGTGCGCAAGCGAGACGTGGTCATCCGCATGGAAATCGATCAGGCCTGTCGGCCATCGATTACGGTGCAACGCGGCAAGAACACTCTTCGTGCCCTGCCGAAGGAACTGAAAAAGGACCCCGAGGTGTTGGCGCTTTACGAACGAGCGGGCGAACTAAAAGAGTGGTCCTCCCGAACCCGACGCGCTCTGGAAAACATGATGTGCCGGGTGGACGAGTTCAGCGCCGAAGAACTCCGGAAGCTCATGCAGCACCGCATCGTCGGCCCCCTTCTGGCCAAACTGGTCCTTGTGGGTGAGGGGATCATGGGGTACCCGGAACACGGGGGCCGAGCTTTGCGCGGCCACGACGGGAAGCTGGAACCCGTTAAACCCGGAGAGACCCTGCGGATCGCTCATCCGGTGGACTTCTGGCAGAGCGGCGACTGGTCCGCCTGGCAGCACGAGTGCTTCCTTGCCGAACGGGTCCAACCGTTCAAGCAGATCTTCCGCGAGTTATACGTGGTGACCGAACAGGAAAAGCTGGACGGCACGGTTTCGCGCCGCTACGCGGGTCACCAGGTCCAGCCACGCCAGGCCACCGCCCTCTGGGCGGGTCGCGACTGGGCCACACCAGGACCGGACTTCTTCCCGATCATTTCGAAGCAATTTCCCGCCCATGACCTGTACGCGTTCGTGGAGATTGAAGAAGGGATCACAACGCCCCTGGAGGTCGAGGGTTGGCTGATTGAGGGGGTGAGGTTCTATCGCCGCAGTACTGAGGAGCCGCTTCCGCTCGTTGAGGTGCCCCCCATCATCTTCAGCGAGGTCATGCGCGACCTGGACCTGGTGGTGAGCGTAGCCCACGTGGGGGGTGTCGAGCCAGAGGCGAGCGCCTCGACGGTCGAAATGCGCGCCCGTCTGGTGCTGGAAACCTGCCAGCTCCTCGGCCTGACCAACGTCGAGATCAAGAAAAACCGCGCGTTCATCGAAGGGGTGATCGGTCGATACACGGTCCATCTCGGCAGCGGTGTTGTGCACAAGGTACCCGGCGGAGCAGTATGCCTCGTCCCGGTGCCCTCGCAGCATCGGGGCCGCTTGTTCCTCCCCTTCGCTGACGATGACCCGAAAACTGCCGAGATCGTCTCGAAAGTCCTCCTCTTGGCACGCGACGACCAGATCCAGGACCCGATTCTCCTTGAACAGCTCCGCGATTGAAGCTTCGCCACGACCAGCACGGCAAGCAACCCACGTCCGGAGCAGCTATCGCTCCCCCTTGGCCGCTGTCCGCGTGGCTACCTCCCATTTCCGCAGGAGCTCCAGCCATCCCCGTGCCAGTCCGCTCTGAAAGCGATGTTTGTGCCACACCGCTGCCAGCGTACGCGTCGGCCTGGCATCGTGCAACTCGCGGTACCGCACGCCGTCCACTGAGTTTGCCCGTGCGGCCATCTCCGGGATGAGCGAGATTCCATGTCCAAGGGCAACCATACGCTGAACGGTCAGAAGCTGCGCACTGCGGCAACAAACCTGTGGGCTGTACGCTTGTCGATTACAGAAATCGATGATCTGACGGCCCAGGCAATGCATTTCGTCGAGCAGGATAAACGGCTCGTTCGCAATGTCGGCCAGACGAATCGTCCGCTTTCTGGCCAGCCGGTGATTGGCGGGCAATGCGAGCAGCAAGGGCTCTGTCCACAACTGCTCCGCGAGGAGCTGGTCATGTTCTATGGGCAACGCCACCAGCGCCAGATCGATATCGCCTCGCTCGGTTCCGGCCAGCAAACTCTCCGTCACGTCTTCGTGAATGAAAAGCTCTGCACCAGGGAATTCTGCCTGAAACCGCTGCACCAGTTCCGGAAGGACATACGGCGCGACGGTGGGGATGGCCCCCACGATAAGACGTCCACTCGGTTGGGTCGATAGCTCGCTGAGCTCGCCCTGAACCTGGCGAGCAAGCTCAAGGATGGACCGCGCCTTTTCGTAGAGGACTCTGCCGGCGTCGGTGAGTTCGATGCGCCGTGTCAATCGCTGGAGCAGCTTTTGGCCCAGTTCCCGCTCCAGCTTCTGGATCTGTTGGCTCAGCGCAGGCTGGCTGATGTAGCACCGTTTGGCAGCGCGTGTGAAGCTGCCCTCCTCCACCACAGCAACAAAGTACTCAAGCTGGTACAGCTCCATAACCGTTACCTATGGCTGGTATTCGCATTTTTTATTGGTAATGCTGCAAACGTACCGCTAGAATACGGCAGCATAGGACGCCGGCGTCGAATATTGTAGCACGGCTGAGAGTCGGAGGTGCGTGATGAAGACCAGGGTCCAAGTCTCCCGAACCGCATGGGTAGCTGCTGTGCTCGCCGTCTCTGCTCTGCTCGGCTGGAAATGGACACACCTCGAACTCGACGCTGCTCCGCCTCTGGCTGGTACCCCCCAGAACGAGGCTGGTGCGGCGAAGGACAGAGGTGCTGCACCGCCGAAACGCGGAACGACCAGCTATGCACCGGTTGCGATGGCAGAACCGTTCCATGAGCTGGTCAGGCGGATGTCTGCGGCGAAACCGATCGTGATGAGGAAGCACCGCGAACTACTCGAGGAACGCTACGACCTGAGCAATCGACCGGCGCGCGGGGTCACCATGTCCCGCGGCAAGCCGATCCAAGAAGGGGTTCGAGTAAAGTTGCCCCTGGGAGTCACCTGGGAGGAACTGAGTGAAATGAGCCCCGAGGAAATCAAGCATCGTGGGCTTTGGCCGAAAGGATTCCTGCCCCTGCCCCATCCAAATCATGCGGAGGGCGGGATGGTTTTCCCCCTGCACCATATCCTCGAACTGAAACGTCAGACGGGCAGAGACCTGACGCGATTCGATCTCGACTTCGACCTGCCCGAGCATTTCCTCCCTGAATACCCCCCGCCGATGTACCTCACGACACGCACCGACCTTGGCGACGTCTCCCGCGGACAGCTCGTTACTCTCGCTAACTACTACGAATTGTTCAACGGTATCCTCAATCCCAAGCAACTGGAGGGCCTGCGGCTGCTGGTCACCCCGTTCCCCCAGCAGCAATTCAACGCCACCGCAGACCGCCGTTCGCTCCGGCCGCACCGGGGCGTCTCGTGCTTCGACTGCCACGTGAATGGCCACACGAATGCCGCAACGCATCTGGTCGGCGACATCCGCCCCCAGGAATTCCGGCACAGGATCGACACGCCGAGTCTGCGAGGCGTGAATATCCAGCGTTTGTTCGGATCGCAGCGGGCACTGAAGACCATTGAGGACTTCACCGAATTCGAGCAGCGGGCCGCCTACTTCGACGGCGATCCGGTGATTGCAACGAAGAAGGGGGTAAATGTACTTGAGCGAGGCAGTCAGGTGCACTTCATGGCCGAGTTCCAGGCGATCCTGGACTTCCCTCCGGCACCGAAGCTCCGCTGGGATGGCAAGCTGGACCCGGCAAAGGCAACTGCTGCGGAACTACGCGGCCAGGAACTGTTCTTCGGGAAGGCCAAATGTGCCGTCTGTCATCCTGCCCCCTACTACACGGACAACCTGATGCATAACCTGCGCACGGAGCGGTTTTACAAGCCCCAGTGGGTAGGAGGGAGATGGGCGGCCGGCGACGGCCCAATCAAGACATTCACACTCCGTGGGATCAAGGACTCTCCCCCATACCTGCACGACGGCCGTCTGCTCACACTGGAGGATACGGTGGAGTTCTTCAACCTTGTCCTGGAATTGAAATTGACTCCCCAGGAGAAGAAGGACCTCGTCGCGTTCCTGCGCTGTCTGTAGGGGACCACTCAGACCGACTGCCGCTCGCGGCGCGCGGACGTGCAGGGTCCGTGCGTCGCGAGCCGTTTCCCACCGCGGCCTGACTTCCACACCACCCTGCGCTCAGCTCCCAGCCTCGGTTAATACTCGTGCCGGGCCGAAGTATCCCCCAGGCCAGCATGGACTAACTCAGGCAGCCGAACCTCGCGCCGCTCAACTTCGTCCTTCAGGCGACGGATCAATTCATCGAGCGTCATCGTGCCCAGATCGCCTTGAGTTCGCTCGCGGAGCGACACAAGACCCGCCTCCGCTTCGCGCTTGCCCACAATCACCATGTAGGGGATCTTTTCGAGCTGGGCGTCCCGGATCTTATGTCCGATCTTCTCGGCACCAAGGTCCACCTCCGCCCGGAAGCCCTCCTGCACGAGTCTCGCGTGCACCTCCCGAGCGTATGTCGCTACCTTCTCGCTGATGGGCAGAACCCGCACCTGTACCGGAGCCAACCAAAGGGGAAATGCGCCCGCGTAGTGCTCAATCAGGATACCCATCAGGCGTTCCATCGAACCAAAGGGGGCACGATGGATCATGACCGGCCGGTGCGGCCGATTATCCGGACCGATGTACTCCAGGTCGAACCGCTCCGGCAGGTTGTAGTCGAGCTGAACCGTACCGAGCTGCCATTCTCGCCCCAGGCAATCGCGAACGAGGAAATCCACCTTTGGTCCGTAGAAAGCCGCCTCTCCTCGGGCACACCAGTAGTCCAGCCCCATCTCGCGCACGACTCTTTCGATCGCGGCTTCCGCCTGATCCCATTGCTCCCGTTCCCCCACGTATTTCGCGCTTTCCGGATCACGCAGTCCCACTCGCACGCGATAGTCGTGCAAGCCCAGACTCTTGCAGACGAAAAGGACCAGCTCCACCGTCGAGCGGAACTCCTCCTCCACCTGATCCGGTGTGCAGAACAGGTGCGCGTCGTCCTGGGTGAACCCCCGCACCCGAAGTAGCCCGGTCAACTCCCCCGACTGCTCATATCGATACACCGTCCCGAACTCGGCCAATCGGACGGGTAAGTCCCGGTAGCTGTGCGGCTCCGCCTTGTAAATGTGGATGTGGTGCGGGCAATTCATCGGCTTCAGGAAATAGACCTCATCCTCAATCTGAATGGGGGCGTACATCTTGTCCGCGTACGTCGCCAGGTGCCCGCTCCGTTCGTAGAGGTCGCGTTTGCCGATGTGCGGCGTGTAGACCGGCTGATAGCCCCGGCGAACCAGTTCTTCCTTGATGAACGACTCCAGCACCCCCCGCACCGTAGCCCCCTTCGGCATCCAGAGCACAAGCCCGCTGCCCACCTCCGGAGAAATGGTGAACAGCTTGAGTTGCTTACCGAGCACGCGGTGGTCCCGCTTTTTCGCCTCCTCCAACCGCTGCAGGTAGCGGTGGAGTTCATCTTCCGTGAACCAGGCAGTCCCGTACACTCGCTGCAGCATCTTCCGGGACGCGTCGCCTTTCCAGTAAGCCCCGGCAACATTCAACAGCTTAAACGGACCGATTCGGGACGCATCGGGAACGTGAGGACCACGGCAGAGGTCTAGAAACTCGCCGTACCGATAGAAGCTCAGCTTCGGAAACTTCGACAACTCCTCCGTGATATGCTCCACCTTATACGGCTGGTCCAACTGCTTGCACAATTCCAGAGCTTCGGCCGTTGGCATTTCGAGCCGGTCGAAGGTTTCCCCCTTCGCAGCCAAACGCCGCATTTCCTCCTCGATGCGGGCGAAGTCCTCGACGGAAAGCTGAGTGGGTAGGTCGAAGTCGTAGTAGAAGCCGTTCTCAATAGTCGGGCCGAACGCCAGCTTCGCCCCCGGGTAGAGCCGCATCACGGCGCGAGCAAGCAGGTGAGCGGCCGAGTGGCGCATGACGTCTAGAGCATCCGGATCTCCCGGCAAAAGAGGCTCGATCTCAACCACATCGCTCGTCTCGGGTACGGTGTGATGGATGTCCGTGACCTGTCCGCTGACGCGCAGCGCCACGATCCGATCGAGGAGATCCGGAGCGAGCTCGCGCAGGACATCCCGGAACGGCGTACCCGCCGGGAATTCGCCCTCCCCACGGTCCTTCACCCGGCAGCGTACCTGTTTGACCGCTTGCACCTGACTCACGTCCATCCTCCAGCCCAAGGAGCCGTTCGTGGCGATCCGATTCCGCCGATCCTCCTCCGGCAGACCGAACTCTCATTCTAGATCGGCCATTCCCCACCCTCTCTAGGCTCTGCTGAACCGTCCCTCCCCGCCTCTCCTGGACGGCGCCGTCACCGATCCGTCCCTTTTTAGCGGCACAACCGACCTTTGCGGGACAGGTCTGCCCCGAGGACTTCTTGCTTGCGTCGGCCCCCAATGCGGATGAAGTCCTCCCCGATACACGCCTCGCAGGTGAGTGCAAAACAGGCGCATCCCACCGCAACCCCGTAAGACAAATCAGCTAGCTGCACGACCAGCCTTGGCACAACCTCGCCTGGACCTCGTTGGCCGTTCGCTCTATCGGTTTGGTGCCGCACGAGCTCGGTGCTATGATGAGGAAAGAATGGTCCCAAGCGCAGTGAGGTCATCGGCCAGCAAGTTTCGACGTGCCATGAGCAAGTTACTGCAATCGCTTGTTGCCGCCCTACTCGTCGGGTTGGTCGCTTCCGTGGCGTCCGCACAGTCCCATGCACCACGCCTGACAGCGACACGGGTGCTAACCGAAGTGGTGCTGGCTCAAGGTAAGGGGAAAGACGGTAGAACATTCCGACTGTTCAGCCGTCCCGGCAGCCCGCGCTGGAAAGGAGAGCGACCGGCGCCGAACCAAAAGCCGATCCTGCAATGGCTCATTGTGTGCATCGTGCTCGGTCTGGTCCTCTTCGTCGTCTGTTTGCCGTCGCGCCGTCCGTACGGTGACTGAAATCCCCAGGGGTCTTCTGTCCTCGTCATCCCGCCGGATGTGTGATGCCGCGACGGGCATGCACAGGGTCTCCACGCGAACCGGCGCCACTCTGCGATACCGCCCGCCATCCCGGCTCGGTAGGCAGCGGAGAACGCATCCAGGTTGACACTTCGCTCCCGTCAACGCGAACCGGTGAAGCCACTTCGCAAATGTGCCGATTCTAAGGAAGGTAATCACAGTATCGGAAGATTACGACTTGACCGGTTGGGCCAGCGGGCCGCACCGGTCAGTCGCAGGCGTGGTGCGAACCTCGGTGCAGGCTGCGAACACACCCCGTGCGCTTCGGAGGCACCGCCCGCGAGGTGCGACGGAGCGACGTTGCGGCCGTCGCATCGTGGCCACCGACTGCGAAGGAAGCGCGATGGTCTTCGGAACAACCACGGAAGGCTAGCAGTGGTATCCCGACGCGACCTTCTCGTGCCCATCTTTTCCGCCATAGCAGCAGCAGCGCTGAGCGGATGCATGGGGACCGAGCTCCGCACGCCCCGGGCGAAAGCGTCCATCTATCCGGACATCAGCTCGGCAGACCCGCGCGACATCCACACAGTCCGGCCAACCGTGGTAACCGCGGAGGCGCCAGCGGCTCCCGATCTGCGCAGGCTGACCATCCAAAGAGCCGTGGACATCGCCTTGCGGCAGAACCCGCAGATCCGAGCTCTCCGAAACGAACTCGAGGCCAACCTCGAGCGGATCGTGGAAGCCGAGTCCCTGCCGGATCCAACCTTTAACGCCTCCATCTTTCTCGAGCAAATCCAAACGGCTGCCGGACAACAGGAACTAGTGGCTGCGCTGAGCCAGCGGATCCCGTGGCTCGAGAAGCTCGCCGAGGCTGGCGACGCGCAAGCGGCAACGGCCAGCGCGGTGGCCGCCAGGCTGCAAGACGCCATCCTCGATGTGGCCAACCAGACAAGGATCGCGTACCTGGAGCTCTACTACGTCGACCAATCGCTACGGCGCCTCCGCGAGCTGGAGCAGTTGGTGGACACCCAGCTCATTCCGGACATCCGCGAGAAGATCCGCGTCGGCCAAGCCGGGCTCGAGTCACTCTACGAAGCCGAGACACAACTGGAGCTGCTGCGGAACCAGATCCGTGCACTCCACGGCCAACGTGACGCAGTCGTGGCCCGACTGCTCTCCATCATGGGGATCACCGAAACCGTAACGGTCGAACTGGCCGTCGCCGCGCTTCCCCCTTACGATCCTCCGCACAGGGCAGAGCTCTTCGACACCCTCGAGGAGCATCCGCTCCTGGTGGCGCGGGCCTCAGAAACCGACGCCCAACGCCATCGTGTGCGCCTAGCTGATCTGGAACTGGTGCCCGACTTCACGATAGGCGTGCAATGGAGTGCGATCTCGTCCTCAGGGATTAGCCCCGTGGCCAACGGCAACGACGCCGTGGCCGCTGTGGTCGGACTCAACCTTCCCATCTACTTGGACCGGATCAACGCCCGTCGCCGGGCAGCACGCGCCGATCTAGCACGGCTCGAGAACCTCGAAGAGCTGACCTTGCTGCAACTTCAGGAACAACTGGACGCCGCATTCAGCGAACTGAACGCCCGGCACGCCCAGCGCGTCCGTGAGGAAGAGTCCATCCTACCGCGTTTGCGCCAGGCGATCGAAGTCGGACGTGAGGCCTACCGGGTCGGGCGAATCACGACCGAGCAGTACATCCAGCTCTGGCGCGAACTCATCACCGAAGAAGTCCGCCTCTACCGGCTGCTGACCGAGGAATACCAGGCCCTGTCCCGAGTCGAGCGCTGGTCGGGCCGACCGGTCTTCCCGGGCCGCGAACCGCAATAGCGTCTGGCAAACGCAGCTACCGGCTGGATAGAACCGCGCAACTCGTCAGGCAAGCGTGCGCCTGGACTCAACCCTGCTTTGCCCCTGGGGCACCTGGCCAGTTGAACGAGAACCGGCAACTACGCCCCGTCGCTGCAGCCAGACTCTGCCTCACCGTTAACCGTCCTTCGGTCGTCTCAACAGCGAAGAGCTGGCACGCACGGCGGCGCCGGCGGCACCAACTGTGACGGAACGGCCGGCAACGGTACGGCACCTCCACGGGGGGCACCAACTACGGATGCTGCGGGTCGGGCGCAGTCGCTTCGCTAGCTGCCCGGCCCTAGCAAACCACTACAACAAGCGGTGCTGTCACGGAGCGCCTCCGACAAGCTTGGTCCGCTCGGTCGTGCCCGCCATTCCCACCAACCGACGGCTGCGGGGAAGCCTTGATAGGTCACCGCGGGCCCGTAGGAGCTGCGGCTACCGTGTCACTGGACGCTGTCATGGGACAACCTTCTGGGCGCAGACGAACGGGGGCTTCGATGCTGAACGCGTTTACGATCGACGTAGAAGAACATTTTCACGCGGCGAACCTGAAGACATCCCCGCGCACCTGGGACGCACTCCCATCTCGGGTCGTGCGTAACACCGAACGACTGCTCGATCTCCTCGACCGCCACCAAACCCGCGCGACCTGCTTCGTGCTCGGCTGGGTAGCCAAGAAGTACCCGTTCCTCGTGCGAGCGATCCAGCGGGCCGGTCACGAGATCGGCTCCCACAGCTACTGGCACCGGCACATCTATGAGCTCACTCCGGACGAATTTCGCGAGGATCTTCGGCTGAGCGTGAAGGTTCTGTCCGATATCACAGGCGAACCGGTGCGTCTGTTCCGTGCTCCTACGTTCTCGATCACCCCACGGTCGTTGTGGGCGTTGACGATCCTCGCAGAAGAGGGAATCGCGATCGATTCGAGTATCTACCCGATCTACCACGACCGCTACGGTATCCCCCATTCGCCGGTTTCGCCCTATCGGATTCGCACCTCCGCGGGCGAGATCATCGAGGTGCCGCCTGGGGTGGCGCAGTTTGCAACCTGGAAACTACCGATGGGGGGAGGCGGTTACTTCCGGCTCCTCCCGCTCGGTGCAACAGTGGCACTCATCGACCGCGTAAACAACGTGGAGAAACGTCCGGTGGTTTTCTACATCCACCCGTGGGAAGTCGATCCGAATCACCCCTGCGACACGCGCAACCCCCTACTTCGTTGGCGTCAGCGGCAGGGCCTTGGCCGGTGCTACCCTCGGCTGTCCCACCTACTGCGGCGGACACGGTTCGGGACGCTTAGCGAATCGGTCGCGACGACCGTCCGCGAACCGGAAACTCTCCCGGTCGAAGCACTCGGCTCGGACGCCGGTGCCGACTGATTGGGGCCTCTTCCCCGATCCTCCGAGCAGGACTCCTGACCAATGCGGCGGCTGCCATCTGGACACGCGCGTGGTCTGTTGTGGCGACGGTCCGTTTTGTGGTAGGCTAGCGCCTGGAGTTCGCGTCCCGTTGCGCGAAGAAACCTGCGCCGAGGCCCCGCGGAGGAGCGGCGATGAGCGAAAGCATCAGCAGGCGAACGTTCCTGGCCTCTACCACAGCCACCCTCGCGGCATGGTCGAGCATGGGCAAGGCAGCCCCGAGTGAACGTGTACGGGTGGGCATCATCGGCGTCGGCGGTCGGGGTATGGGGCTCACCTCGCTCTTCGCACGCAACCCCTACGTCGAAGTCGTCAGCGTCGCCGATGTGGACTCGCGGCGGATCCCGCGCGCACAGGAGATCGTGCGGCGTTACCAACCACGCAGGCCCGAAGGGACGCAAGACTTTCGCCGCATCATCGACGACCGGTCGATCGACGCCGTGGTCATCGCAACGCCGGATCACTGGCACGCCATCCCGACCATTCTGGCGTGCATGGCCGGTAAGGACGTGTACGTGGAAAAGCCGGCCAGCCACAACATCGTCGAAATCGAGCGTATGCTGGCGGCGATGAAGAAATACGGCCGAGTGATCCAGATGGGCTCTCAGCATCGCTCCACGGAGCGGCTCAAATCGGCGATAGAGTACGCGCGCACGGGGACACTAGGGCGGTGTCTGTTTGCCAAGGGCTGGGAAAGCGCACGACAAAAATCCATCGGCTATCCCCCCGACGGGGAACCTCCGTCCGGAGTCGACTATGACATGTGGCTCGGTCCCGCGCCTAAGCGTCCGTTCAACCCAAACCGATTTCACGGAAGCTGGCGGTGGTTCTTCGATTACGGCACCGGTGACCTGGGCAACGATGGCGTCCACCGTCTCGACATGGCGATGGCAGTCCTGGAGGCTGCGTGTGAAGCTCGCAATGAGGAGCCGCTCGGCTGGCCGGTGCGGATCCATGGCGGTGGGGGCAAGTGGTATTTCGACGATATGCAAGAGTTCCCCGACACGATGCAGGTCACCTATCAGTTTGAGGGACCGCACCCTCGGCTGGTGACGTACGAATTGCGCATCTGGACGCCGTACACCATGGAACAGGAGACCGAGGGGGCGGCGGTTTACGGCGACGAAGGCTACATGATTATCGGCAATAACCGCTGGCGGGCCTACACGCGCGATAACCGGCTGGTCAAAGAGGTCAAAGGGGACAGCAACGCTGCCCCCCATGTACAGGACTTCATCGACTGCATCAAAACCCGCAACCGCCCGGCGTGCGACCTCGAAACCGTCGGAGCTCGGGCTACCGTCATGTGTCACGCCGGCAACATCTCGGCCCGCCTCGGCCGCTCCCTTCTGTTCGACCGTAAGACGCTCTCCTTCGTAGACGACAGGGAAGCAAACCGATTGCGTGACCGCGAGGAATGGCGCAAACCGTGGACGCTGCCAGAGGTTTGACCACGAAATCGCCCGCACAACCACCAGAGCGCTCCCACGGTACCGTTGGCTCGTAAGCAACACTCATGCATTAATGGCTGTTTGTCTGAGAGCGCTGTCCGACCCAACGCCAACTGGGGTGCTATGTGCATGAGGGCACGAGCGTCTCGCAAACAGAGATCGGACCGGTGTCACGCCACATGCTCTGCCGTTGCGTGCTCTCCGAACGGAACAGGTCTGCCCCCCTGGGCCGGGCCATACAGGCATCGTCTCGCTTCGTCCCGGCCACCTTGACCTCGTCGGCCGGGTTAGAGAAAATCTTCAGGTAAGAATGCGTTGATGCGTGAGGCCGGAGCCAGCATGACTCTTCGCAAACTGAACGTTCGACGGCGATTGGCACGTCTCCGTTGCTTCCTTTTCATGGCCCTGCTTGTGGCTCCTGGTTTGGCCGACGACTACCACAGGGGCGGTGAGCACTGGGCGTTCCGACCGATCAGGCCGGCGGCTGTACCGCTGGTGGAATCGAACTGGCCCTGGACGCCTCCCGACGCCTTCCTGCTCGCTCATGGCATGGCTGTCGGACTTGCCCCGGCACCGGATGCCGAACCGGCGGTCGGGCTCCGACGGCTCTACTACGCACTGATCGGACTTCCCCCTAGTCCTGAGGAACTGCAGGCGTTCCTGGAAGACACCCGTCCGGACCGTTGGAGTCGCCGGGTGGATCGGTTGCTCGCCTCGCCCCGTTTTGGCGAGCGGTGGGGACGACACTGGCTGGACGTGGTTCGCTACGCAGACTCCTCCGGAGGAGGCCGATCCCTGATTTTCTCGTCCTCATGGCGATACCGTGACTACGTGATCGATTCCTTCAACCGTGACACGCCGTATGGCCGTTTCGTCCAGGAGCAAATCGCGGGCGATCTCTTGTCCGCCCACTCGCCGGCCGAACGGCGACGCAACCTGATCGCAACGGGGTTCTTGGTCATTGGTCCCAACAACTACGAAACTCAGAACAAGCGTCTGCTGGACTACGACATCGCGGACGAGCAGATCGAGACGATCGGGCGGGCGTTCCTGGGAGTCTCGCTCGGTTGCGCTCGCTGCCACGACCACAAGTTCGACCCGGTAGCCATGCGGGAGTACTACGCGCTGGCGGGAATCTTCTTGAACACGCGTTCTGTCGTCCACGACAATGTGTCCCGCTGGTATGAGGTCGAGCTACCGGTTGACGCAGCGGAGCGAGCACGACGTGAAGCGGCGTTGCAGGCGGTAAAAGAGGCTGAGAAAGCGCTCCGGGCCGCCCGGCAGAAGCTCGAACGCTACGACGGCGTCTATACCAGCAAACCCGCAGATCCGAGAGCAATCGAGGGGGTCGTAATCGAAGCCGAGTCCGCGATCGCCAACGGAGAATGGGTTCTGTCCGCTCATAGCGCGCGGCGGGTGGGCGAAGCCTACCTTCACGACGGGAATAAGAACAAGGGCGGCTGTTCGCTGGAGTTTCGATGGACCGCACCTGCGACAGGCCGCTACCTGGTGCGGCTGGCCTACACGCATGGCAGCAACCGATCCAAAAGGGTCCCTGTGCTGTTGCAAACCCCCCATGAGACAAGAAGGCTCACGGTCGATGAGTCCAGGCCACCGGACCAGGGGGTATTCGTCGAACTCGGTCAGATCGACCTGAACAGGGAAGACGAACTCGTTGTGACCATCACGAACGACGGAACGGACGGTTACGTCGTCGTTGACGCGGTTCAGATCCTGACTGCGCAGGAAGCAGAAGAGCGTGCGCGGGTGGCCACAGTGGTCGAGGAACTCAAGCAACAGGTCGACCGAGTCCGCAAAGGCGTTCCGCCGGTGGAAACCGCGATGGGGGCTGTGGACAAACCGGAAAAGGAACTCGAGGATAGCCCGATCCTGATTCGCGGCCAGCTTGAAGCCAAAGGCCCCCTCGTTCCTCGCGGGGTACCGCAATTTCTGGCACATGTTGTGCCACCTCTCGAGGTTCCGGACCACTCCAGCGGGCGTCTGGAACTGGCCCGGTGGCTGACCGCACCCGACCATCCCTTGACGTGGCGGGTTTACGTCAACCGGGTCTGGCAATACACGTTCGGCAGCGGGCTGGTCCGCACGCCGGACAACTTTGGCACGACGGGTGAACCGCCTAGCCATCCGGAGCTGTTGGACTTCCTGGCCGCCCGTTTCTGCCAGCAGGGAGGTTCAACGAAACGTCTGGTTCGCGAGCTGGTGTGCTCCCACGCCTTCCAGCTCGCCAGTCGAACCGATTCCCTGGCGCGTGAACTGGATCCGGGGAACCGATTGTTCCTGCGGTTTTCGAAGCGACGGCTTGAAGCCGAAGAGCTCCGCGACACCATGCTGGTGATCGCGGGAACTCTCGACACGTCAATGGGCGGACCTTCCCTGCCCGCCAATCTTCGCAAGAAGGGGGTGGAAGAAAAGCAAGTCGGCCGCCTCCGGCTCAGCCGCAAGCGCAGCGTGTACCAGCCTTTGCTCCGAAACTTGGCCCCTGAGTACTACTTCCTCTTCGACGGCGCCAACACCAGTTTTGTATGCGGGCGGCGGTTCGTGAGCATCACTCCGCTCCAGGCACTTTACCTGCTGAACGACGAATCGGTCCTTGAGCTAGCCCAGGCTACGGCCAACCGCGTGTTGCATGAGGTAGAAGGCAACAACAGGCGACTCGAGTTGCTCTTCATGCTGTGCTTCAGTCGCGAACCGACCGTTGCGGAAAGGCAGCTCTGCGGGGAGTTCCTCCAGGATCGCTTGGCCGAAGGAGCTTCGCCGGAAGATGTCTGGGCCGAGCTCGCCCACGCGCTGTTCTGTACAGTAGAGTTCCGCTACGTCGAATAGTTCGCGGCAGTCCGCCTATGCCGCACTCGACAGATGAAAGTCGTGTGGCCTGAGCTGGGTCTTGCCAACGAATTGAGGACTGGACCAATGGAACGGCTCAATCGGCGAGAAGCTTTGCAACGAGTAGCCTGTGGGTTCGGTTCCCTGGCCTTGGCCGACTTGTTTGCCCGTTGGGCTGCGCGATCAGCGCGCGCAGCCACTACCAAAGCGCCCCACCATCCCCCCCGTGCCCGGCGGGTCATTTTCCTGTTCATGCAGGGGGGGCCGAGTCACGTGGACACGTTCGACTACAAGCCGACTTTGATCGAACGCGACGGTGAGCTGTTGTCTTTCGATGACCCGCGAACCCGTGCAAAAACGGGCAAGGTAATCAAGCACCAGGTGATGCGGCCCCGCTGGAAGTTTCGTCAGTATGGCGAGAGCGGGAGCTGGGTTTCCGAACTTTTCCCCCATGTTGCTCGCCACGTCGATGACCTGTGCTTTGTCCATAGCGCCCAAACCGAAGGGATCGCACACGGTCCGGCGACCCTGTTCCTGCATACCGGGGCAATCGCCTTCGTACGTCCATCGATGGGCTCGTGGATCCTGTACGGGCTTGGCACTGAGAACGAAAACCTTCCCGACTTCGTGACGCTCAACCCCCCGATGAACGTAGGCGGGCCACGCAACTACAGCAGCGCGTTTTTACCCTCGGTCTATCAGGGCACCCCAGTAGGGCGCGCAGGGCAAAAGTTGAGCCTGGCGTCATTTCCGAACATTCAGAACCCTCGCTACGACAGCGCACACCAACGGCGGCATCTGGATCTCGTCCAGTCGTTGAACCGTGCTCGTGCGGCGGAAACTCCCGCCGACGCAGACTTCGACGCGGTGATCCGTTCCTACGAGCTGGCCTTCCAGATGCAATTCGAGGTTCCTCGCGTGTTGGACCTGACAACCGAGTCCAAAGAAACCCTGCAGTCGTACGGCATCGGGGACAAGGCCACGGACTCCTTCGGCAGGCAATGCCTGATCGCTCGGAAACTGGTGGAGGCAGGCGTGCGGTTTGTCCAGGTGAACTACAGCAACGACTCCTCACCGCCGTGGGACCAGCATTCAAAGATCGAACAGCACGCCATCCACGCCCGCGCCGTGGATCGCCCGATCGCAGCCCTTTTGTACGACTTGAAGCGGCGCGGATTGCTGGACGACACGCTGGTCTGGTGGAGCGGCGAGTTCGGCCGCACTCCCTACGCTCAGGATCGTGGCACCGGCCGAGATCACAACCCCCTTGGATTCACCATGTGGTTCGCCGGTGGGGGGGTGAAACCGGGTTTCCACTTCGGGGCCACCGACGAGTACGGCTTCCAGGCGGTGGAAAACCCGGTGCACATGCGCGATATCCACGCCACGATCCTCTACTTGCTGGGCCTTGACCATACTCGGCTCACCTACACGTTTGGGGGCCGTGAGTTCCGACTCACCGATGTAGGCGGTCGGGTGGTTCACGAGCTGCTCGCGTAGTTGCCCGGGCCGCGACATCTGTGTGGGGTACGAGAACCTTGCGTCCCCTGACCCGATGGTCGCGCGCAGGTCTGCTCTGCCGGCCCGGGGCCGTTCTGAGAGCGGACCTGGGCGGGTACCACGAGTAACAAAGGGGGCGGACACGCCTTTTCCCAAGTAAGCAACTCGTGTCGGTGGGGACACCTTGCCCAGAGGGGGATGCCAGTCCAAGGGTGCGAAGACGGCGCCGACTCAAACAGGGCCTCGTCCGGGGGCTGTAGTGGAGCCCTCCGGCTGCGGGTGAGGCAACCGGAGGGCCCCTGACCTGTTCTCCAACGGATGGTGCTGGGTTAGACGACGCCAAAGACGCTCATGTGGTACAGTTTGCCCTTATAGAGCACTGCGTTGCCGGTGCACTCGGGACCGCTAATCTCCAGCTCGTCCCCTACTCCGATCGTCGGCTTACGGCGGTTCGCGAACCGTGGTAACTGGGCGAGGAACTCGCGCACTACCTTCCCATCACCGGCTTCTTTGCCCTTGGGAAGCTCTGCCAGTCTGAGATCCAACAGGTAAGCCGTGAGTATTGGGCCTACAGCCTTTTCAAACAGACGAGGCAAGCCGAAGAGGTCGACGGCGGCTACACGGTTTCCCCACACGGTCGCCACGCCTGCCGTGCGGCCCTCGCCGCGTCGATTCAGCTCAGCGGTCAGATCATCCAAAGTGCCTTCCCTGGCCACCTCCTCTTCGGCCCACACCATAGCCTCCACAAAGTTTTCCGAAGGCGATCCACGACCGCATGCGGCCAGGTAGAGCGCCACATCTCGCCATACTCGCCCCTGGTTGGCCCTTCCTATATGTCCCTGGCGTTCCGCCTCGGCCTGGATCTCGCGTCGTGCGCGCGCGCGCAGCATTGGCGGGGCCTTGCGCCTGGGCTTGAAACGCAGCCCTCTGCCTCCCCAACGACCTGCTTCGACGCAGCTCACCGGCACAACCCTCTCGCTCTTCGGTGCCACCAGGAATGTCACGTTGATCACACGGTTCTGGTATGCCCCCTCGACGAGGCTACCGTCGGTAACCAGAACGAACTTGTCTGACCTGTTGCGAATCTTGATCTCGGGAACGGTCGCCCGACCCTGGCCCAATTCCTCCACATCCACGCCCGGCTCTTCCTCTAGCAGGGCCACGTCCAGATCTCGATCGGTGGTCCAGATCAGCGGCACAAAGGTGGCACGCTGCCAGGTAACGGGTTCTCCCACAGCGATACCTGCCAGCTCCTGGCCGAATTGTGCGATAACCGATGGTGCAGCTCCCTCAGACTTCCCCATTGTTCTCCTCCCGGGCTCAAGAAACGCCCCCTGGCAACCGCATCTTCTGCCTCAACCGTGGGCTCACCTTCAGACCCGCGGCTTCGCCTTCACCCCGATATACCGACGACCCCGTGAAGTTCTGACATCTCGATGTGCCGAACCGAACCGCGCCGCTAATCGGGGCCGCAAGAGACCGGCTCGCCGGCAGGGCGATGTGCCACGCGCCGATGCTTCCGGGGGCGGAACTGGGGGATTGCTCGCGGCCGAACGAGCGGAGCTCCCCCGCTACTGGCCGACGGTTGGCGCGTGCGGGGAGGCCAAGCCCCGTGTTCTTCGGTGCAGGCAGCATGGGGGCCGGGAGATTGACCTTGCCGCCGACTGCCGATAGTCCTGAACCGATGCTGAGGTGCTATCTCTGGCAGCGGCGGACCGCGGCAGCGTTGCAGCGGGTCCGCCGCGCCATCCCAAGCGACCGACGGCAACCGCCCGCGATGGACGGTGCCCCTTGCATTGGCGGGCACGCGGACGGGCGGTAACCAGGGGTGGGCGCCGTCAGCGGCGTGTGGATCGGCCCGACGTCACCGGCGTTAGCGCCGGTGCCAGGCGGCCCCCCTTTGGACAGCACGGGAGTCGGTCGAATCGGACCGATCGGGCCGATCGGTCCGATCAAGGTTCAGGTGGCGAGTCTCCGCGAGGCGGCCGTGGCCGACGAGCCAAGGGCCCTGCCAGACGTGCAGATCCACGGTGCCACGCGCGGCGAAAGGGCGCGGACGGGCTTGAGGAAGGATCGCGACGCCCCTCGGCCGCCGACGAAGCGACGGAGCTCCGCTGCCGACCCGCCGGCGGCGCCGACCCGATCGCCGTCGGAGGCCCGTCCGACAGGCGGCAGCCTAGGGTACCCGCCTGCCACGGGTTGTGGGGCTATGCCGGCTTCCCCTCCTTGGTCCTTGACCGGGCGGCCTGTGGCCGCGCACGGCCGATCAGGCCCCTCCAATGGATCGGCCCGAATTGGGGGCTCCTAGTCGCCCTCTGGCTGCTTTCCCCGGCAGGGGCGCGTACGAAAAGCGGGTTGCTGGACAGCTTCGCAACCCGCTGAGTGGGCGGTGCAGGACTTGAACCTGCGACCTCGTGCGTGTCGGGCACGCGCTCTAGCCAACTGAGCTAACCGCCCAACCTTGCGACGGGCATCGCCCGCGTCACCACTAGTCTACGCAGGTCAAGGATGCCGCGGCAACCCCAACCAGCCTCGCCGCGGACCAGCACGCTCACGCCTCCGTCTACCAAGCTTGAAGCGGGTCCTGGAAAACAGGACCCGCTCCCGTGCAGGTTCGGGCCGTGGTCCCCGAAGGCATCTAGCGGCGTGCTTCAATGCGGAAGAAGGCGCCGTCAAAGGTGATGTCGTCCTCGAGATCGCCGCTGAAGTCGCCCGCCTGGACCGCGTTCACAATCGCCTCGGGCGTGACCACGTTGAACCAAATCGAATAATCGTAGCCGGCACTGATGGACAAATGCTCCGTCACGTCATACGCGATTCCAAGCTGCAAGTCCACAATCGGTACCACTCGGTCGACGTCCTGGCTGTAATCCACAACCCGCCCAGCGAGGTAATTGTCTTGGGTGTACTCGACGTCGATACCCGTCGCCATCAGGCTGCCTGCAGCGGAACCGAAGATGCGCGCCTTTCCAAACCGAACGCTTCCACCTATGCCGCCACGAATACCGCCGCCCCGGAGATCCGGGCTCACGCGCACTGTCTCCCGGTCGTAGGTCACGTGCACGCGCTGATCAAGCCGCCCGATTCTGGCTCCCACGAACCCATAGACCGTTTTCTCCTCGCATGGAGCGCACAGGCTCTTGACATAGTCAATGTCCCATGTCGTCAGGTAGAGCTCCGAGTTGGAGATAGCGAAGCTCGTGGTAGCCGCGTCGGCATCCAGTGGCACCGGCGAGGCGAGCAAAAGCGTTTGCAGCGTCCGACCCGGTGGTGCCCAGGCGGAGCCGTTTGTGCCCGCCGTGAAGTAGGTAAACGTGCTACGGAGCTCACTCAACCCACCGTCCTGAGAAAAGCCCGCTCCGATCCGGAACCCCTGCGGCTCGTAATCATGGTCCACCTGCACTGTCGGTCCGAGCGGACGGCCGAACGCCTCGTCCGTTGGGTACGCGTATCCGAGGTCGGTGCCACGGGGTTGCCAGTACAGCCAGTCCCCGTACACACGAACGGTCGTACACCCGCAGAGGGGCAGCAGTTTACCGCACTTGTCGCACGACTTGGCCACGCTCAGGTCCTTCTCTTCAGCAGGCTTCGCCTCGACCTTCGCGTCGGTCTTGTCCTCAAACAATGCCGCGGGGCTAATCACCCGCGCTCGTCCAACACCGTCATTGGCTGGAGAATGGGGGACCTTTTGTCCCGCAAAAAGAAGGGAACCGGCCCCGAGTGTGACAACAACGGTGGCAAACCTGATCAGCTTCATCCGTGGCCCTCCGTGTAGGAACTGGGGACACTTACGACCCGACACAAGCGGTACAGTCGCTAGATCTTCTAACTGCACCGTAGCCGTGCTTTTCCGTCTAATCCGTATGGTCGGTAAAACACGATGGGTGAGTTTACTGCAACTTCGGTCACCGCTCTGGCCAACGCAGCAACGCTCCGGTCGGAAGGCGAGACTGCACATCGTCGGAAAGACGTGTGCAAGACGGGAAACCGCCGAGGGAGTTGACGAAAGGCCTTACCCCCTTCCCAGGGAGGACGCATGAAACCCCCTGGGACCGGTCCCGGCCTTACCCCGCGAACGAGCAACAACAGGGCCCTAACTGCGGCGATCCAGGACGAGATCGCCCGCGCCGACCGGACGTCCGGGCCGGATGCCACCGGAGCAAAGCAAAGTCCGAGCGGCGATCGCCCTTGACGCTGTCGTGCTGGCTAGCTACTAAAATGGTAGTTGACGGTGCACTGCAACTGCGACCGGTGATTCGATCATGAGGCGACGAAAAGCGCGCCGGGAAAAACGGCGGACGGGCTTAACTCTGCTCGAGGCGTTGGTTAGCCTGGGGATTATCTTACTGCTGGTGAGCGTTGTGCTTCCGGCTGTACAACGTGCGCGGGAAATGGCCCGCTCGGCCCGCTGCCTGTCCAATCTGCGGCAGATTGGTATCGCCTTGCACTGGTACGACGCCTCGCACCAGGTCTGGCCCTCTGGCTGGGTTCTCCGCGACGTCTGGGAACCCCGTGACGCCGGTTGGGGATGGCTCGCCATGCTACTGCCCCACGTCGGAGCGACACCGACGTACAACGCGCTGAACTTTGACTTGGCCGTGTGGTCCAAGGCGAACCGAACCGGGCGGGAAGCGCTCCTGGAAGTGTTCCTGTGCCCGAGCGATCGGTACGCAGGCCCCGTTCCTTACGTGATGGCTGTGCCAGGTAGCGGAGTGCCTGCAGCTACCGCTCCGTCAACTGCCCCCTGGCTTCGATCCCACGTGGGGAGCCGGTTCCGAACGATGTACCTGGTCGGACCATCGAGCTACCTTGGCGTGTTCGGCCCCCGGGATCCGGACGACATTGCCTACCAACCTCGTTCGGAAGGAACCTTCTTCCTCAACAGTGCAATCGGTACTCAGCACCTGCTCGACGGCACGTCCGGCACCGCCGTGGTGGGAGAACGGGCTTCGTTTCGGCTTCCCGGAGCGTGGGCCGGCGTGGATCCCCGGGAGTACGAAGGGCCGGAACGGGTTGTCGTCTTCGGGGCGCATGCCCCGATGGACCCACGTGCGGATGAGGCGGAGTTTTCGAGCCGGCATCCTGGTTATGTGAACGTCCTGATGGGTGATGGAAGCGCGCGCAGGATATCGACTTCGGTTGACGAAGCTGTCATTCGGGCCCTGACGACTCGCGCAGGTGGCGAACGCATCAGCTTTTGAGCTGTGGGGTGGTGAATGGACACACAGACGCGATCGGAAAACGAGCTAGCCCCTCTGGGCAACCGAGAGCTCTCCATCATGAACGTGATCTGGGATCTGGGCGAGGCCACGGTACACGACGTGCTCGAACGACTGCCGGACGACCTCGCCTACACGACCGTGTTGACCATGATGCGCCACCTGGAATCCAAAGGTTACCTGAGGCACCGCACATCCGGCCGACAGTACGTGTACTACCCGCTGGTAGACCGGAAGCAGGTGCAGCGTCGAACGGTGCTGGATGTCCTCACCCGGTTATTTGGGGGGGCAAGTAACGAACTGATCAGTACGGTTCTGGAGTCCACCGAGCTCAGCCGGGAGGACATCGACGAGCTTCGGAAGATGCTTGCGCAACTGGAAAAGCATGAGGGACAGGACAGATGAACCTGCTCCGCCCCAGCCCGCAAGAGCTTTTGCTGGGGATAGTGTGGACAGGGGGCTTGTTATCTGCGGTGGTTGTCCTGTGCGCGTGGGCCGCGCAGCACTTGATCCCGACCGCTGTAGGACGGGCTCGTCTGTGGCAGCATACCGGATATGCCATTCTCTTCTCCCTGTTCCTGTCTTGCGTTCTGCCCCACGTCTACCTGTTCTACGACGGACAACTCGAGCCCTTGCCGTTTCCCGGCTTGCGGAGGCCTGATCAGGACGTGGCCCCCGTGCGACTGCTCTCCCACTTTGGTCTCCCCAAGCGCCTTGCCCTGGAGGTCGTGGTCGCCGTTTGGGGGACCGGAGCAGCCCTCGGGCTGTTCCGATTTCTGGCCCAATTACGGCGCGCCGTTGTGCTGACGCGCTCCGGCAGGGCGCTGTCCACAGCCGAAGTGAGAGCTCTTCTGGGTTCGCCACCGACTCTCCACCGGCGACCGCGAGAGGAGATCGTCGTCCGGTTTACCCCCGCGGTACCAATCGCCGCATGCTGGTGGTTCTCGCGCCCAGTCGTCGTCCTCTCGGCGCGCCTACGCCGGGAACCTCGCCCCCTGGTGCGAGCGATTCTGCTGCACGAGTTGGGTCATCTGGAGCTCAACCACACGCTCGCAAACGGCGTCTACTGGCTACTTCGCACCTGTTTCTGGTTCAACCCCCTGGTCTACCTGGCGCTCGCAAACTTCCGCCGGTGGGCCGAACGAGCATGCGACGAATTTGCCGTCCGGCAGGGCTACGACGTGCGCGACTATGCTGCGCTTCTCATTCGAACGATCCTTGACCACCACGGGATTGGCCCCGCATCCGCGCGTGCTGAACCGGTGGTCAACACGTTCGTCTGCTGCCGGGAACGCAAGGAACTCCTCAGTCGCCTCCGTTGGCTCGTGGAACAGGAGCGTCTGTCGGCAAACAGTCCGATCAGAGGCGTTGTGGCACGCATCCTGGTATGGGGCGCCGCTGCTGTCGCCAGCTTTGTGCGTCTAGCCCCCGGTGAGACGAGCTTCGCAACTGGCCGGCTCACCTGGACGGCCTGGCCTCCCGCCACGGCAAACGCGGCCTCTCTGTTCGGGATCTCGCTTCGCGATTACCCCCTGGATGCCTTCATCTACGACCGCGTTGATCCCGATTAAGGCGCCCCCCAGAAGGAACAGCATGGAGGCAATGAGGTGCGGAGTTTGAATCGTCGCAGGAAGGGTCGGTTCAGGGCACTGCTCATCGTAGCCGCGGTCGGTGTTGTGGGCGGTCTCTACTGGCTCTGGGACCACCGCCACTACTGGCTGACGCACAACTTCCGGGTCGTGGACCCCGGTAAGGTCTACGCAGGTGGTTACCAGTACCCGGGCCCGCTGAGACGGATCGTTTCCGAATATGGGATCAAGACCGTTCTGTCTCTACGTTACGACGACGGCGGAAAAGCCGACCGGATGGAAAGGAAAACGCTGAACCAGCTTGGCGTCCGGTTCCTGCGGGTCGAGATCCCGTTCAACCGCCCCATGCGCGAACAGCTCGCGGCACTGAACGAGTGCCTGAGGATCCTGACCAACCCGAAGCTGCAACCGGTGTTCGTGCACTGTTGGGGGGGGCAACACCGGACCGGGATTGTGGTCGGAGCGTACCGAGCACGCGTCCAGGCGTTGCCTGAAGAACAGATCTGGGCCGAGTTCGATCGCTACGGCGGGAACACCGCTGACCCCCCGTATGCCCAGCAGCTCCTGCGTGCGTTCTTGCGGCGTGAGCAGCGGCGGAAGGCGAGGCGTCAGAAGGAAAACGTGGCGGTGAAAGCAGCGCCCAAGACGCTACGACACAAGGGAAACGTAGACCTACCCCCCGCAGCTAAGAACACGGCTCGTGCACCTGCTAACCAAGCAGCCGCCCGGAACCGTTAAACGAGCGGCGCTCCCGGACACGGGTTCCACCTGCTGCATCACGATCTGCGCGCCGGTAACGCACACGAAGCCCGTCCGCCCGACCGATGCCGCGCTCCGCAGGGATTGATGGCGATCGGCAGGCCGGTTGGGGCCACATTGCACGACCGGCTGTTGGTCCACGTTCCACGGGGGGGCACATCTGGGCGGTGCCGATCGGCCCTACTTTCGCGCTCGTTGCCTGCCTTCAGTCCGTGCGGTAAGCTATCAATTGTGGCATGCTATCTGCGATGTAGTGGGAGACGAGCAGTGAGCGAGTGGTCCCCTTTGGCGACTCGACGTACTCTGCTGAAAGGCGCCGCGATGTCGCTGGCTTTGGCCGGAGCGTCGTCCGCATTCACAAGGCGACGGAGCATACGGCTCGGTCTGATTGGCTGCGGGGGCAGAGGAGCCGGTGCGGTAGCGAGCGCTCTGCGCGCCGATCCGAATGTACAGCTCACGGCGGTAGCCGACGCATTTGCCGATCGTATTGGCGCCCGTCTGAACGCACTCAAGCAACAGTTCGGTGAGCGTGCCGACGTTCCACGTTCGCGCCACTTTGCCGGGTTCGACGCCTACGAGAAAGTGCTCGACTCAGGGGTCGACCTGGTCATCCTGGCCTCCCCCCCTCACTTTCGTCCGATCCACCTGCGCGCGGCCATCGAGGCGGGAGTTCACGTCTTTGCAGAAAAGCCCATGGCCGTCGACGCTCCGGGCTACCGCAGCCTGCTCGAAACTTCCGCCCTGGCTAACAAGAAAGGGTTGTGCGTTGCGTCGGGCTTCGAACTCCGCTATAGCCCGCCCGTGCGGCAAGCGATGGAGATGATCCACGACGGGGCGATTGGCGACGTACGCGCCGTCTTCGCCACATACAACATTGGCTATCTCTGGCATCGCGGCCGACGGCCCGAGTGGACGGAGATGGAGTACCAGGTACGGAACTGGTACTACTTCACCTGGTTGTCCGGGGACCATATCGTCGAACAATGTGTCCACCTGATCGATCTGATGACCTGGGTGGCCGGCGACCGTCCTCCAGCGACTGCCTGGGGCTACGGGGGCAGAGCGCAGCGAACCGAGCCGAAGTGGGGTGATATCTTCGATCATCATGCCGTAGTGTATGACTTTCCGAACGGCTTGCGGGCTTCGGTCATGACCCGCCAGCAGCTTAACTGTTTTAACCAGGTTTCCTTCCGCATCGTGGGTGCCAAAGGTGATGCGGAACTGATCCGCTGGGGAGGCTTTCGGTTCCGCGGTGCCATCACCAGGGAGCTAAGAACCCCCTCGGAACATCCCGAATTGAGCACATTCCGTCGATTGTTTCAGGCAATTCGCAGCGGCACCATGTTCAACGAAATCCCCCAGTTTGCCCTGAGCACAATGGTGGCGATTATGGGGCGGATGGCCACGCACAGCGGGCAACTGGTCGACTGGCCCACAGCCACTGAATCGCAGCTCCGCCTGGCCCCCAACCGCTACGCCTGGGATGCGGATCCCCCTGTGCTTCCGCGTACGGACGGTTCCTATCCCCACGCAATACCGGGATTCACCCAGGCGTTCTAGGCGATCGGATCGTTCGCTTCCGCGCAAAGCCGCGCCGCTGGCGCCCGCAACCCCAACAGCCCGTGTCAGCCCCCACGGTTTGCCCCCCCGTGTGGAAGCTGTGCACCCGTCTCCCCCCTCAAAAGATAACCACCTCCGAACCCCGCCTAGCGGCCGCCTCCACCTGCGGTGGCAGTCCGCTCCTCGGGAAGGCCGTAGACGAGATAGGAGACGAGGTCCAGAATCTCGTCGCGTTGGGCGGTGTTGACCAGGCCCTGGGGCATCAGCGATGTCCTGGACTCGACCCGTTCCTCGACTTCTGCTTTAGGGATTACGATGGGCTCGGTTTGGCCCGAATCTAGGGGGTTGACTCGCAGTACGATCTTTCCGTCCTTTTCTTCCTGCACGATGCCACTGATCAATTTCCCCCTGGTAGTTGCGATCACGGTTGTCCGGTACTCCGCAGCCACGGTGTGCGAGGGTTCGATGATGGACTGCAAGATGTAGAGCTTGTTGTACTGCCCGGAGGCAAACTTGCGGCGGATCTCAGCCACGTCCGGCCCCACGCCGCCTCCTTTCCCATTTACCGCGTGGCATTTCGCACAGGCGAGTTCCTCGAACAGCTTCCGCCCTCTTGCAAGGTTGCGTTGGGGGATGATCTCCTCGGCAAAAGGAGCAAGATCGGCCACGGTCCACTCCCGCACGAACTTGCGTGCCGCCGGCAAGGGCGACGTAGGTGTCTCTGCGGCAGCCAGCCGTTCCGGCGGTACCTGGTCCAGATCGGGCACGACGTGCATGATCCCGTTCATGCGCCGCCAATGGCCCGGGAAGGTACAGACGTACGGGTAATCATCGGGCTTGCGTGGTGCGACGAAGGTGATCCGATCCCGTTCTCCGGGCTGGAGCAAGCGAGTATGGTACATGATCTCCCGCAGCCTCGGAACGAAGCCCCGCTGGTAACCCGCCGGATCCACGGCGATATCATCGGAAGCGCGTCCGATGGTGAGCAGCGAGCCGGGACGGCCAATGACCAGGTTGTGGGGCATAACGTCCGTGTTCTCGAAGACGATCTCCACAGGCTTACCCGCCTCAACGAAGATCTCCTTCTTATCGAACAGCAGCATGTGTGGGACCGGGCGCATTACAATCACCCGGACTCCCAGCTCCTCGAGCCGTTCCCGGTAGCGACGGCCCAGATCGGTTCGCAAAGCGGAGGCCAAATCATAGCCGAGCTCCAGAGCACGGCGCGCCTCGGGTTCGGTCCGTTCCTTCGGCGGAGTGTTCGCCAGCAACTGGACAAGGCTTTGCAAGAGCGGCTCGATTTCGTCCGGTGGCCAGGCAGATCGGGGCAGCCGACCAAGAGCGGTGATTGCGGTATCGCGCAGGGGGCCGCCCTTGCGAACGATCTTGGCCAGAATCCGGAAGGTCTCAGAAAGATCTCCGCCAGCACTCGCAAGAGCCAGCACGGCAGCGCGCTGAAGCGCTATCCTGGGCTGTGCGCCGAGACGCCGGTGCAACCGACGCTGTCCCCCCTTTTGGGTCAACTGGTTGCGCACAGCCTGCGGCAACTCGCCCCGCACGATTCCCAACACCTTGTCCCGGACCTGAGCGCGCAGCGTCGGATCTGGGAACTCCGGAAGCGCCCGCAGGAAGTCGTACAGCGCACCGGCGTCTTTCTCAGCCAGGCCCCACAGGCTCTCCGCATCACCGTCTGCCACTGCAATCGCGCTGGCAGCGAGTTCGCGGGTGAACGGGCGGGAGCCGTGCAGAAATAACCGCACCAACCGTGCCCGTAGCCCGCGCAGTTGCTCGGTGTCGATCGCCAGCGCCGCGGCCGTCCCAACCCCATGGGTACCGGCGAACAGCAAGTGTGCCAGATCATGCAGCACCCGTTCGGATTCCCTGTCCCCCGACTGGTCCAGACGTTCGATGGCGTTGACCAATTCGACGATTGGTGCTGATCCATTCAGCTCGGCCAGTGCGCGAACCGCCTCGACTCGATACTGCGGCGGAATCTCGGCCCGAGCCAAAAGCGCTTCATACACAAGGCGGCTCCGGGGCAGCTTGACCAGCGTCGCCGTGTCCACGTTCCGCAACAGATAGCGGATGCCCGCCGGGTTATCGGAGGCGAACGGTTGTCCCGACTGGACCGCCTCCTTCCACCACGGCTCCAACTGAGTCATCGTCTCACCGAGCGTGTAGTAGAGGTATTCGTCCATGGGCCGCTTAAGCACCTGGAGAGCGATTTCGGCTGCCCGTGCGGAGCGGAAGAAACTGCAGGCGCGGACGGCCTCGAGCCGCACAAGGGGATGTTCGTCAAGTACCAGCTTCTCCAGTCGGCCAAGGGGGTCGCTGATCCGATCCCGCCAGTAGCAGAGCACACGCGTCGCCGCTGCTCGGGCACGATGGTCGCGAAAGCTGAGCACGCGGTCCAGAAGCTCCTCGTTGACCACGTCGTGCTGAGAGTACAACCAGAGGATCTCCAGCACGTGGTGTTCGTAGTCCGGATCGGAGCGGTCCAACCGCTGGAGCCAGCGCTCGGCGGCCCTGAGCACCTCCGCGCTGTTGCGACCACTGAGCTCGATCCGCGCGCGGTACCGTACGCGATCCTCCGGTTCTTTGAGCAGATCGAGCAGAGCCTCGATCGGCTGACCGGCGATCGGCTTGGGCTTAAGTAAAGGTCGGCCCCGATAGGTGATGCGATAGACCCGGCCGTGCGTTTTGTCCCGGTTCGGATCGCGGATGTGATGTTGCATATGTCCGATCAGGGGGTTGTGCCAATCGCAGAAGTAGATCGCGCCATCGGGCCCCACCTCGATATCGACCGGCCGGAAGTTCGGATCAGAAGAGTACACGATCGGCTCCAGTTCTTCCCCCACATAGCTGGCCCCGTTCTCGCGGATGCGGTAGCGCAGAATTCCCTGAAAACCGATCACGTTGGCGACGAGGAGATTCCCCTGGTACTCCTCGGGAAAGTGGCGGCTGGACAGGATGTCGATTCCCGGGCACGGGCGAGTGCGTTGCCGGTAGAGCGTCGGTGGCTTGCGGTGCCGTTTCGGGTAGTCCAGATGCCCACTAAACAAGGTGGCGTGGTAAGGCACGGCCCCCGTCCCGTCAACCACGATGTCCTGCCCCCACCGGTCGAACACATGTCCATGGGGGTTCGCGAATCCAAACGGAATGTACCTTTCAACTTTCCAGGTCCTGGGTTCAAACCGCCAGACGCAGGCATCGATGTTCCGCACTACCCCGTAAGGCGACTCAATTTGCGAGCGGTGAAAGATACCTTCTTGGAAATAGAGCGCCCCCTCGGGTCCGATTACGAAACTGTTCGCCGTGTGGTGCGTGTCTGCCGAATCCACGTGGCTCAGAATACGAATCCGAACGTCCGCACGGTCGTCTCCGTCCGTGTCCTTCAGGAACAGGATGTACGGCGCCATGGCAACGTACACGCCACCGTTCCAGAACTCAAACCCACTCGGATTATTCAGTCCATCGGCGAAGGTCTTGCACACATCGGCGCGCCCATCACCATCCGTGTCCTCGAGGATGAGCAACTTGTCGTTCATCGGTTCCTTCGGCTTCCAGTGCGGATAGGTGGGCCAAACGGCCACCCAGAGCCGTCCTTTGCTATCGAAAGCCATCTGAACGGGGTTCACCAGTTCTGGAAACATCTCCTCGGAAGCGAACAGGTTCACCTCCAGGTTCTTGCCCGGCGTCATCTTGCTGATCGCCTCTTCTCCTCCCAGAAAGAGATACGTGCCGTTCGGTCCAGGACCCGGCTTGTTGGTCTTGACCTCGATGAAGGGTGGCGTATTGCTATCGTCTATAGCGAGGTCCCGCCCCTGGGCGATTGCCCAAATCCTCCGATCTCGATTGGCGCACATCACGTCCAGAATCTCCATTTCCCGCTGCAGCACTTCCCTGTTGCTGATGCCGCCGGTGTACTTCAGATAAGACCGGCCACCGTAGACGTTGTAACCGTCGGTAGTGCGATAGCGGTGAAACCAGTGGAAGTTCTTGTCAAGCACAGCCCGGCGCAACTTTTCAAGCTTGGCCCAGTCCACCGGCTGGGAGCGGGGACCGAACAACAGGCGATCGATGAGCTCTGCCACCAGGCGATTACCGGTTTCGTTCAGGTGGCAGCCGTTTAACGTGAGTGGCTCGTCGTGCGTTTGGTACAGCTTGAGCGTTGGTTCGAAGAGGTCCACGAACGGAACGTGGTGGCGAGCGCAGATCTCGCGCATGGCCGCCGTGTAGATCCTCAGGTTGTGGTTTATCTGTTCCGCTTCGGGAAGATGGGGATCACCGATGTCCTCGTAGGCGATCGGGGAGAAAACCACCAGGCGGGGCGGCGTGCGGCCATTGTACTTCTGCTCCAACGTGTGCCGCACAAAGTCGTCGAACTCCCGGCGGAACCGGGGCAAACCTTCCTTGCCCCGGAAGCTCTCGTTAAAGCCGAAGAAGGCGAAGATGACGTCCGCCTTGTGAAAGCTCAGGTGCTCGTCGGGCGTCCCGAAGCCCTGAACGCGCAGCCGCACGGCGACCTCGTCCCCAGCGTAACCAAGGTTGCGGATGTAGAGCTCATGGCGGGGCAAACGGTCATGCAATAGAGTCTCCAGGTAGCCGAAATGCTGCATCCGTTCCGCAAGTGCATTGCCTATGAAGACCAGATGGTCCCCCTTGTGGAACTCCACCACAGGGGCCGATCCCAGGGACGGAGCGGTCAGGAACACAAGCAACGGGAAGAAAAACAGGTATCGGCGGGTGTTCCGGAGCATTGTCGTCCTCGGTGCATGAGCGATCGCCAGTGTGTGCCGCGGTCACCGAAGCCGCACTTATTTTAGGTCGGCCTGGGCGTAGGGGGGCTGCTCGGCAGGCCGATTCGCGGTCTCGTATAGCTCTACCAGTTCCGCATAAGTGCGGCGGACGCGACGGACATACTCGAGGAAAAAGGGCAAGCGATCCAGTGTCATGGCCTGAGGGCCATCGCAAAGAGCCTTGGCCGGACAGGGATGAAAGTCGACGAGAACGTTCGTGGCACCCGCGATGATGCCCTGACCGGTTACGTGAATGATGTCCAAAAGCCCGTCTGGAGCGACGAACCGACGCCCCACACTGTGGGACGGGTCGATGCACACGGGCAACCGCGTGAGTCTCCGAACCACAGGTACATGGGAAAAATCGACCAGATTGCGGTGAGGATCGCCGAGGTTGGTTTTCACTCCTCGGAGGCAAAAGACGATTCGTGAGTTGCCCTCGGCTGCAATGTACTCACACGCATTCAGGGATTCCTCCAGGGTAATGCCCATGCCTCGCTTGTAGAGCACAGGAAACTCGGACTGACGTCCCACTTCTTTGAGCAGCTCAAAGTTCTGGGCATTGCGCGTGCCGATCTGGAGCATCACTCCCGTGCAGTTCCCGGTCTTTTCCAGCGCGTTGCGGATCTGGTCGATGTGGGCCGGATGAGTCACCTCCATTGCGATCACACGAATACCGTACTTCCCAGCCAGTTCGAAGACCCAGGGCAAACATGCTGCGCCAAGTCCTTGAAAGTCGTACGGGCTGGTGCGGGGCTTGTAGGCCCCCATCCGAGTGGTCACCACTCCGTTCTCTGCCAGAGCCTTCATCATCATCTCGACATGCTCGCGCGTGTCCACCGCACACAGCCCCGCGAGCACGTTAACGCTGTCGTCATCGAAACGAACGCCGTTGTAAACGAACCCCAGCCTGGCCCACTCGTCGCCGTGGCGGCCAATCAGCCGGAACCGGGTCGAGACCCGCACAACACTCCTCACCCCCGGCAGCCCCTCGAACACTTCGGTTGGGACCTTCAACGTGTCCCCAATCAGATGGATCTCGACCAGGTTCTGCTCCTCACCACGGAACACGTACTTGCGCGCATGGACGCCCGGGTATTTCTCCGCCTCACGCAGGATTTCCTCGACCGTCGATTCTGGCGCGTCGGGCTCCAGAGTTATGACCATTGTTCGACTCACTCAGGTGGGTTCGGCAGGATCCTAATCGGAGAGTTCAGCGAGCCAAGGTTCCCAATCAATTCAGGGACGGATCGTCCGGAATCCGTTCCGGTCTGAGGATCGAGCGGAGGAATCTCTGGCCAAGGTCATGGGAGAGCTTCACCCAGAGATCCTCGTCCGAGAAGACGAGTTCCGCGGTGGCAGGTACGACAATCCAAGCGCCTTCATCGAGTTCCAGCTCGAGCTGGTTCGGCCCCCAGCCCGAGTAGCAGGTGAAAACGCGCATTTTGCCGGGCGGCCGTTCGATCAGCGAATCGATCACTTCCTTGCTGGCCGACACATACACGCCGGGCAGAACCTGAGCCTCAGCCCTGCTTCCGTCATCGTGCAGAGCGATTAGCGGCCCCGTCACCGGCCCCCCCAGGAAAAGGGGACTATCACAACTGCATTCACCGCGGCCAAGCTGGTTCCATACCTCCCGAACCGTCTTGCGGGTGGGCCGGTTCATGACCAGCCCAAATGCCCCCTCGCTGTCATGCTGTACCACCAGTACGACCGACCGGTAGAAGTTGGGATCGGCCAGATCAGGCGCCGCCATCAAAAAGCAGCCTTGAAGGCAAGTCATCTTCGCCGCTTCTTTCTCCCAATGCCACTCTCCCATCGCCCCAGAACCCAACAGTTCCACCCAGTGCCAGGTGAGCTCTCCCCTTGTAATGTTAGGACGCCACGGGACGGATGCGATGGCGTGCTGCGAGAGCCGACTATTCAGACGGTGCCGGGACGGCTCCGCCTGCCGATTGCTTCGCTCCCGAGGCGACAGCAATGACCGTCTCTGCGACCAACCAGATCGCCAACAGGAGGACAGCAGCCGAAACCGCGATCAACGTCGGATTTCGATCCGGTCCGGTCAGGAACCCGCTCAACTGCAGCACCATCGCCCAGATGGTAACGCCCAGCATCACGAGCATGGGGATCGCTGTGTAGAGGGCAGGCCTGCGCTGCTTCATCAGGTAGACGGTGACGGTAAGGAGCGTCAGACCGGCCAGAAGCTGATTCGTGGTCCCAAACAGCGTCCAGAGCGCCTTTCCTCCCCGCGAGAAGGCAAACCACGCGATCCCCCCGACGGCTACCAGAGAACCTACGTAACGATTGGCTAGCTTGCCCAGCCCGGCGGCGCGGAGGATCTCCTCCACGTTGAACCGAAGCAGACGCGTCGCCGAGTCGAGGGTGGTGAGTGCGAAGGCGGTCACGGTCACGGCTAAGAAAGCGGTTGCATACTCCGCAGGAACGCCCAGATGACGGATGAAATTGGCCGCACCGCGCACCACAGCGTTGAGCTGCACCGCAAGCCCTCCCCCCTTGATCGCCCCCCACGCGGCATATTCGCCCCCCTCCGACCAAGACGCAGCCCCTAGGCCAGCAGCACACGCCAGCACAACGAACACCGCCAATATTCCCTCTGTCAACATACCTCCGTAGCCGATCGGGACCGCATCCGTTTCGCGATGGAGCTGACGCACTGTGGTTCCGCTCGATACAAGGCTGTGGAAACCGCTTACCGCCCCGCATGCGATCGTGACGAACAGGAAGGGCAGGAACGGCGGAGCATCCGCGACCTGCCGGATGAACGGAGCGTCGATCACGGCCTCCGGAGCGCCATGAAAACCAGCCAGGACGAGCCCGCCCACCATGAACAGCAAGGCCGCATAGAGCTGGAAGCTGTTGATGTAGTCCCGTGGCTGGAGCAGGAGCCAAACGGGCAAGACCGACGCCAGGAACCCGTAACAAAGCAACCCCCACATCCAAACGGTCCGCGCCCGCTCGGCCGCGCGCTCCACATCTAACGCCGCCGCCTCCTCTCCGGCCTGGCGAAGAGCAGCGATCTCCGCGGCAGCACCGTAGGGGGCCCGTAACTTCCCTTCCGCCTGGAGTCGGTCCAGTACAGCGTG
>Ga0256839_1000789_pt1 | contig 40522 bp, 27 predicted proteins | sample 354166metaG_FD_185968 | JGI IMG/M metagenome (GOLD analysis project Ga0256839, IMG submission 185968) | Hydrothermal vent microbial communities from Mid Atlantic Ridge, Atlantic Ocean - 354-166 | ecosystem: Environmental > Aquatic > Marine > Hydrothermal vents | place: Atlantic Ocean: Mid...
GATCCTGGAGGACACCGACGGGGATGGAATCCACGATCGCCGCGTCAACCGCGATCGCATCGAGTTGGCAACTTCCGGATATCAAGGGCGGCACGCACCCGATTTTCTGTTCGCCAACTCCCTCTGGTTCCGCGGTGTGTCTCTCGAATACGGCCCCGACGGCGATGTCTATCTCAGTGACTGGAGTGACTACGGCGAGTGCCATGACCACGACGGCGTCCACCGCACCAGCGGCCGTATCTACAAGATCTGCTACGGATCCCCTCGATCGGTCCAGGTCGACCTCGGCACCGCCGATGCTCGGCAGCTCGTCGACTTCCTTTCTCATCCCAACGCCTGGTATGCGCGGCATGCCCGTCGCCGGCTGCAAGAATTGGCAGGCGGCGGACAAAAGAGCTCCATCCCCGTTGCTCGGCTGACAAGAATGCTGTCACAGGACGCCAAGCCGCAAGCCACGCGTCCGAACCCGGAAAGCGGCACGGCGAATTCTGTTCCAAGCACGAAGACGATTCGAGATCGCCAGTCTACGTTGGTGCGCTTGCGAGCGATGTGGACTCTGTACAGCATCGGCGAGTTGGACAACCGGACGTTGCTTGACAGTCTGCGCGACCCGAGCCCTCACGTGCGCAAGTGGGCCGTACGATTGATCGTGGACAAGACCAAAGTCGACTCCGAAGAACGCAACGCGTTGATCGCAACCGCACGCCACGAACCGCACATCGCCGTACGGCTGCACCTGGCGTCGGCTTTGAGCCGGATCCCGCCGGCCGATCGCTGGCCGCTGGCACTGTCGCTACTGGCCAACCCCAAAGCAGACTCCGATGACAACCCCTTCGGACTGATGTTGTGGTATGGGATCGAACCGGCCGTGGCTGCCGACCCGATGACGGCGATCGAACAGCTTTCCGGTTTGCCCGCGGGGCGGCTTCGCCGATTCGTTGCGCGGCGGATCGCCGAGAACTGGCCGTCCGACTCCACGATCGAGCTCTCGGAGCGGGAGCGAGCTGCGTTCGCGTTGCTATCGGCTGCCGCATCTTCATCGGATGCAGGTCTGCAGCAGGACGTGCTCGAGGGAATCACCGCCGCGCTGGCCGGTCGCGTCCGTCTTCGAGCGGCTGACCAATGGAACGATTGGCACCGTAAGCTGGCCGATTCCCCGGCACCTCGAGTCCGCTTGCTGGCTGGTGAGCTCCATCAGCGCCTGGCCAGCGCTCCCAGCGCCGAGACGCTCCGGCGCATCGTCCTCGATAAGTCTGTCGCTACGCCGAACCGTCGCCAGGCACTGCGCACGCTCGCGCGGGCCCACGCTCGCGACGCCGCCGAGTTGCTACCGAAGATCGCGGCGGACAAGCTGCTCGAAGCGGAGGTCATCCTCTCTCTGCGAACCGTGTTCGATCGCGAGCTGTTCCAACACATCGTCCGGCGTTATCCGTGGATCAAGCACGAGTCTCGACAAGCGTTGATCGAGACGGCCGCAAGTCGCCCCGAGTACGCTCGGATCTACCTTCAAGCAATGGCCCTCAGCAACGGATAATCGCCCATTCCTCAGAGAAAGCCCATGATCCACCCACCGCATGATCTTGACTGCCGCTTTCACTGCCACGCGCGGAGCCAGCGCCGACTTCTGGTGGTACTGCTGCTGACGTCCTGGACCGCGTTACCGGGCTCGGCAGTTGGACAGACGACTCCCGAAACGACGCTGCAGCAGATTCAGGTAAAGCAACCGGAAGCGACCGTCTCGCTGTTCGCGGCGGAGCCGATGGTACAAAACCCGACCAGCATCGCCGTCGATTCACGCGGGCGCACCTGGGTCGCCGAGGGCCTGAATTACCGGTTGTGGGTCAAGTTCCAACAAGGAAAATTCCAACGGGTACCGGGAGCCGATCGAATCAAGATCCTGGAAGACACCGATGGCGACGGCCGAGCAGACAAGGTAACGGTCTTCGCTGAAAACATTTTTCCCGTCCCCATGGGACTGGCCATCGAAGAGCGGTGGGAAGGCGGAACCTATCGAGGATGCCGTGTCTACGTCGGCAACTCGCCGCACTTATTGCTATTGGAAGACCGCGACGGAGACGACCGTGCCGATCACCGGGAACCACTTCTGAGCGGCTTTCGCGGCGTCGACAGCGATCATGGCATCCACGGGCTGCAATTGGGAATCGACGGTTGGCTCTATTTCACCGTGGGGGACACCCGTTACGGTGTCCACCACAACGGCCCCGACCAGCCGACGTTCGACGTGACCGACCGTTCGGGAAGGCGGTTGGTCAGCGCTCGCTACGGAACGGTGTGCCGCGTGCGCCCCGACGGAACGCAGATGGAAGTGCTGGGGTACCGATTGCGGAACGATTACGAAGTCTGCACCGACAGTTTCGGGCACCGGTTCCTCTCCGATAATGACGACGATGGGCAACAAGGATGCCGCGTTTGCTGGGTCCTGCCCGGCGGCAACTTCGGCTACCGCATGCCGGGCGCCCGCCTGCACAACGCGGAGGAAATGCCGGGCACCGTCCCCAAGATCGCCGGAACCGGAAATGGGTCTCCCTGCGGGTTGTTGGTCTACGAGGGAACGCTGTTTCGTTTCGGCTGCGATTTGCCGCTGCTGGAAGTCGATGCGGGAACGCGGCAAATCAATCTGTTTCCCTTGCAGGTTCACGGCGCCGCCTTCCGCACCGACTACCAGACGTGGCTTTCGGGAAGCGACGACTGGTTTCGTCCGATCGATCTCGACGTCGCACCCGATGGTTCGATCTACCTGTGCGACTGGTACGATGCCGGCGTGGGGGGCAACCGGGTCAGCGATCAGACGACGGGGAGAGTCTACCGGATCGCCCCGCCGGGCCATGCGGCAGCGGTTCCCCCGTGGAATGCCGCCACCGTCGACGGAGCGCTGACGGCGCTGCGGTCGCCCAATCGTGCCACTCAATGGGCCGGCCGTTCCCTGTTGTTGCAGCACGGCGAGTCGGCTCGGCCGGCACTGGCTCGCCTGGCGAGCGAGGGCCGCTTGATCGACCGCGCCCGAGCCCTCTGGGTACTATTCGCCCTGGACGGCGACCATCCGCAAGAGGTTCTCGACTCGCTCGACGATCGATCGCCCCTGATTCGCGAGTTGGCGGTCAAGATTCTCACGGAGGATGCCATCCGCGATTCGGTAATCTCCTGGCCCGACGGAAAACCGGCTCCGCCGCGCGCCGAGCGGTGGCTGTCCAAGGTGCTCCCCCTCCGATCCGATCCCAGCCCACTGGTGCGCCGTCAACTGCTGACCGGTTTGCGCGCAGTCGACACGAAGTCGGCGGGAGATGCGCTGATCCGGCTGGCGCTTGGCTGGGACGGCCAAGACCGGTACTATCTCGAGGCATTGCGGTTGGCACTGGTCGATCGCGAGGCGGACTTCCTGAGATCGCTGTTTGCTCGACTTCGCGAGAGAATCGTCGCAGCTTCCGCCACAGACGGGGTCCGCATCCGCGATCCACTGGCCATTCCTCCCTACTATCCGGTCTCGGCCAACAACGCGTTTTTCCGTCCGTCCGACCGCCTGCCACCCGCCTCTCCCACGACCCGACTCGCCGGAGTCGCCTGGGCACTCCAGCGATCGGAGGCCGTGGAAGCACTGCGCAGCGCTTATCGGAGCGGCTCTCGCACTCAGGACGAGCGCACCGCCATCGAGCGAGCCCTGTCGCGGATCGCGGATCCGCACGCGGCGTTGGTCGTCCTGGAAGCACTCGAGCGGTCGACGGACCCGGCTGAGCGAGTGCGGCTGTTCCAGTTGCTGACCCGCCACGTCGACGGCGTGTGGAAGGAAATCCGCCGGCATCCCCGGCTGCGCGACTTGGTTCGCGAGTCGCTCCAAGACAGCGACCTGCATGTGGCCGCCGTCGAGCTGATCGCTGCGGCTCGCCTGTCCGATTTCCAGCCACGACTGCGGCAATGGGCGAGCGACACGGATGTGGCACCTTCACTGCGAGCGGCTTCTCTCAAGGCGCTGGCCATGTTCGACCCGGCGACGGCCACTCGGCTGGCGAAAGGCGTCATCGAGGAGGCGATTCGGGGCGACTCCGACCCGGTTGTGGTTCCCGTCGCGTTGGAACTGGTGGGCCGGCGAGGCAAGGAGGGGGAATCGACGCTGGTACGAATGCTGATCGACGAGTCGCTGTCCGGCGAACTGCGCCGCCGAGCTGCTCTGATTCTGTCCTACTCGCCGCACGGAGCCCGGCGGCTGCTCGAGCTGGTCCAGCAGAAGAAACTCGATGATCAGTGGTCGCGCACGCTGCTGGCTCTGATGGCCAACCATCCCGATGTCAAGCTGCGAAAACAGGCTCGCCAGCAGCTTCGGCAGCTCGGCGGCATCCAGCACCGCCTGGTCGACTTCGACGCCGTGCTGGCCCGACCTGGTAGCGCCGCGGCCGGACGAAGAGTCTTTTTCGCCTCGAGTGCCGGCGGAACGGCGTGCGGAAGTTGCCACCGAGTCCAGGGGATCGGCGACGTCGTCGGCCCCGACCTGTCGACCATCGGAACCAAGTACGGCAAACGGGAACTGCTGTTCCACATCACGCAGCCCAGTGCCGTTATCAATCACAACTACACCGGCGAAGTGCTCCAACTGGAAGATGGGCGCGTCGTCAGCGGTATCGTGGTGGTCGGCGGAGACGGAAACGTCGTACTCAAGACCACTCAAGCCGAGCGGTTGAAGCTGGCCGAAGACGAAATCGTGGCTCGTAAGACACTCGACGAATCGGTCATGCCCAACAACCTTTGCGATACGCTCAGCGACCAGCAATTGGCCGATCTCCTGGCGTTTCTCGCCCAGCTCCGAACCCCCGTCATCGAAGTCCGCCTGGCCCGGGTACTCGGCCCGGTCTCTCCGCACGTCACCCTCGCCGCGCCGCCGCCATTCGACTTTTTGCGTCCCGTGTCGGACCCGGCCGGTGCCAAACGCCACTGGCACACGGTACAAGGCGACCGCGACGGGCGCCTGCGACTGCCGCCGCCCGAGCCGACCGCTGCGCAACAATATGCCTGGCTGGCCGTGGAACTCGAAAGCGATGTGGAACAGGAAGTCCGACTGACGCTTTCCGCTGCAGGGGCCGTCGAGGGTTTTCTCAACCGGAGCCACATTCCCATCCGCCACCACGGTTGGCTGCCTCCCAAGACGGCGTCTCGTTCGTGGGAAGATGCTCGCCAAGGGACCTTTGTAGCTCCGCGAGGCCGTTCCATCCTGTGGCTGCGCATGACGCTGCAACCAGAGCCGCGTCAACTCTCGCTGACACTGGTTCCCACTCGCCCCCATCAGTTGAAGGTGCGGGAATAGCGTTGCCGGTCGAATGACGCGCGCATAAGAGAAAAGGGATCTTACGGAGGCACTGCGACACGGAGGAGAAGGGATCGAATCTCTTAGAGCCTGTAACGAAACCCGCCGCGCCGCTTTCCGGCCTCGGGCGTGTTGCTTGCGGCATGGAGTTTTGTGACAGCCTCTTAGTTCGCAACATCTGTGCGCCGTGCGCAGATCGTGCACGGGCGTTCGGCTGTCACGTCCACCCCGACCGCCTCCAGCCTGCCGCCTCCAGCCTGCTATTCGATGCGTTCCATCAATACCCAACGGACATCGATGGCCGATGGTCCCGGAATCTGCACAGCGCGCAGGGTCAACGTGGCCCTGCCTTGAGAGAGTTCCATCTCGGGCATTTCCAGGGGCCGGAAGTCCTTGACCAGCGATTCGCCTCCCCGCGCTGCGCGGTCGGCTTCCGCGCCGACGAGCGGGGGCTCATGAGCTTTCCGCACCGTCACTTGTGCCGCCACGTCGCCGACCGACAGTTCGATCCGGCAACCGACATTTTCCGGTGCGCAGGTGTAATACAGTACCGGCCGATAGCGGCCTGCCTTCATGACTTCCACATCCCAGGTGATGCGGTCGTCGGTCGATCGCCAGTTGGTGAAGTACGAGCAGTTGGGAGCTCGAGCACTGCGGCGAACATTGCCGTGAGGCCGGCCGTCGCGAGCCGGCAACCACGTCAGCCGGTGCCCTGCCCCGATGGGAAATGGACGGGAGTCCTCCGGCATCATCTCCGAGAGTACCTCCTGTTTCCACCGCGCGACTTCCCGCCGCAATGCTTGAGCGATCTTCGGGAATCGGCTCGCCACGTCGGTGGTCTGGCCGGGATCTTCGACCATGTCGAACAGGGCGCCTCGCGGATCAAGTCGATACCGCTGAGTCCTCACGCTGACGCGCCCGCGCCAGTGCGAGAAGATCCGCCGTCGCTGCAGCGAATCCGGAACCGGTTTGTCTTCGAGCAGTGCCGTCAGATCACATCCGTCGAGCGGTTTGCGAGTATTGCACGGAATTCCGGCGAGCGACGTCAGGGTAGGCAACAGGTCGATCGCCGCGGCAATCCGATCCGTCTTTCGGCCGGCCGGTAAGCTTCCGGGCCAGCGGATGAAACAGGGCACCCGCACTCCACCTTCGTCGACCGAGCCTTTCCGTCCTTTCATTCCCCCGTTGTAACGCCAACTGTTGGGCCCGTTGTCGGAGAAAAACACGACGATCGTATGGTCGGCAATCTCCAGCCGGTCGAGGCACTGCAAGATGCGACCGACGTTCCAGTCGATGTTCTCGTTCATCGCCAACACGCACCGCGTCTTCTCGAGGCTCTCCTTGTTCGGATCGCGGTGCCGCAGTTTGATCTCGGCATCTTTGAACTTGTCGTAGAACCGATCGGGCACTTGAAAGGGTGAATGGGGAGTATTCATCGGCAAGTAGCAGAAAAACGGCTGTCCGCGATGTTGCTCGATGAAGGCGATCGCGTGGCTGGTCAGATCGTCGATGATGAATCCCTTGCCTCGTGTGAGCTGGTTGTTGTGCTCCAGAATGGGATCGAAATAGTGCCCCCAGTGTCCCGATGTAAAGCCGTAATACTCGGTGAAGCCTCGAGCGTTGGGATGGTAGGGGAACTGCGTGCCGTTGTGCCATTTTCCGAACGCGCCGGTGGCGTAACCGGCTTGGTGAAACAGGTCCGCGATCGTTTGTTCATCGAGGTCGAGTCGTTCGCCGCCCGAGGTCACGTTGCGCACGCCACCTCGCGGGTGATAGCGGCCGGTCAGGAACTCGGCGCGAGTCGGCGAGCAGACCGGGCATACGTAGAATCGATCGAGCGTGACTCCTTGGCGGGCGATCGAATCGATGTTGGGGGTGTGCAGATTCGTGTTCCCGGTGCAACTCAAGTCCCCCCAGCCCATGTCGTCGGTCAAGATGACGACGACATTGGGAGGCCGCCGCAATTCGGCCTTCCGCGTCTCCGCAGCCGGCGCGTGCGGCCCGATGGCAGCCAACCCAAGGAAAAGGAGCATGATCCGATGTGTGCGAGTCGACATGGCCACGGTTCCTGTTGGATGAACTGGAGGACGGATTAGATTCTTCGAATCTGTAACAAAATCCGCCGCGCCGCTTTCCCGCCTCGGGCGTGTTGCTTGCAGCTCGGAGTTTTGTGACAGCCTCTTACTTTATCACATCTACGCGCCGTCCACGCATCGTGCACTGGTTTTCGGTTGTCACCACCACCCCTACGGCCTCCGGTCTCCCGCCTCCAGCCTTGCGGGCGCAGCCCGCGTGAGGGAAACCTCGGACTATTCGACTGCCTCGAGCTTGGCGGTGAGGGTCACGAACCGTCGACCGCGACGCACAGTCAGTTTGACGGTATCGCCGATCTTGTGAGCTTCAAACGCATCGAGCAGATCATTGAGCGACTTGACAGGCTGATCGTCGACCGCCGTCACAATATCTCCCACGATGATCCGCCCGAATTCGTCGCGCATGGTGGGGCGCAATCCGGCTTTGGCAGCGCTGCTGCCGGGAGCCACGTTGATCACGAGCACACCTTCCACGTTGATCCTCCAGCGGCGCAGCAAACCGTCGGGAGCCCAGTCCACATTGAGTCCGGGCCGGATCAGGTGACCGTGATCGATGAGCTGCGGTACCACTCGGCGGACGGTGTCGACGGGAATGGCGAAACCGATCCCGGCATAGGCTCCCGAGGGACTGAAGATCGCCGTATTGACGCCGATCAGCCGACCGGCGCTGTCAAGCAGCGGGCCTCCCGAATTGCCCGGATTGATCGCGGCATCGGTCTGGATCACGTTGCGGATCCTCCTCCCCGAGTCCGATCGGATGACTCGACCGACCGCACTGACGATGCCGGTGGTCAGCGTGTAGTCGAGACCGAACGGATTGCCGATGGCAAACGTTTTCTGACCGACCCGCAGGTCGGCCGATGTTCCGAGAGGAAGTGGCACCAGTGCGGACAGCTTGGCGGCCGGCGCCTTGAGTCGCAGCACGGCGAGGTCCTTGTCAGGGGCCGCTCCGATCAGATCGGCCTCGAACACGGAGTGATCGGAGAGCCCCACCACAAAACGGCTGCCTTCCTTGACCACGTGGAAATTGGTGACGACGTGCCCCTGACTATCCCAAATGAAGCCGCTGCCCGTGCCGGTCTCCACCTCCCGCAGATCGAGAAAGAAGTCCCGCTGCAGAGCATGCGTCGTGATGTGGACAACGGCGGGAGAAGCATGTTCGAACAACTCGATCGTCGCTCGTTCGTCCTCGGCCAGGTCGCCTCGGGGAACCACGGGAGGCGGAGGCGCCGCTGGCGGACGAACGACTCTGAGCCGATTGACCAGCACGACCGCTGCCACCAGCAGACCCAGCAGCAGGATATATCCCGGCCACGATCTTCGCGTTGGTTGGCGAGGCGACGGTGGTGAAACGTAGACAGGAGAACTCATGCTTTCTGTGACAATCCCGCAAGTCCCGATGATCCGCATGGTCGCCCCGACCGACGTGAGGCCACCAACTGCGCTCGCCATTGTAGTGACCAACACCCTGGTGCGGGATGCGGGGGCAGGCTCTCCCCAAAATCCGCCGTCGTGGTTTGACACACCGCACATCGCAACGCAAGGTTGAGCATCACGGGGCTAATCCAGCGAAGTTGGCCGCGGGAATGGGGCAGTCGAAACGGTGTGCGGCAGCGTAGCTGCCATTGTGGATGAGGTGCATACGATATGGGCGCGACTGTCTTGCTTTCCTACGTGCTGGTGGCCGTATTCTTCGGGGCCTGTGGCCTCACGGCCGGATTCTGGTTAAGCCGCCAGAAGAAGAATGTTCCCTGCCGTTCCACCGAAGAAAATGATACCGCCAAAGAAGCATTGAAGCGGATCCAGCGGATTGCCGAGACGATGGCGGGCAACTTGCAAAGCCATCAGTCGGCGATTTCCGACGTCGATGGCAAACTGCAGAGCATCGATGTCGAGCACGACGGCGTCGACGCCGTCGTGGCCATCGTGGCGGAGCTGGTGGAGCACAACGCGACGATCCAAAGCCAACTGGCCGAGGCTCAATTCCGCGTGGATGAACTGGCTCGTGAAATCGAATCGCAGCATCAAGAGGCTCGCACCGACGCTTTGACCGGCTGCGCCAATCGCCGAGCGTTCGATGAGACACTCGACGCACTGCATCAGGACTATCTCAGCGGCCAGTTCCCCTACGCTCTGATCATGTTCGACATCGATCATTTCAAGCAGGTCAACGACCAGCATGGTCATGCAGCCGGAGACGAAGTGTTGAGAATGGTCGGGCGCGTGCTGCGCAATCACGTTCGCGGCGCCGACACGGTCGCTCGCTACGGCGGTGAAGAATTCGCCGTGCTGATGCCCGGCGTTTCCGTGCAGCAAGCCTGTTTCCTGGCCGAGTCGCTTCGGACGATCGTTGCAGCCCAGCTCGTTTCCCACGCCGACGGGGCATTGAAGGTCACCGCCAGTCTCGGCGTCGCAGCCGCTCTCGGACAAGAGAACTCCGGCCAACTGAAGGAACGAGCTGACGCAGCCCTGTACGCCGCCAAGAACAGTGGCCGAAACTGCGTCTATTGGCACGATGGAAGCCAATGCCTTCCAATCGACGGATTGCAGTTGGTGGAGAGCGAGACGAGCGAGGAAGACACCTCGGGGCTACCCACGATCGAGCTTTCCGGGGAGAACAGCGATCTGCCGATTACTGTCAGTAGCGAATCGCTCGACCCTCAGGACTTCGATCGAGAGATCCTCTACAACCTGCCCACCAAGACGGAACTCTGCCAGGACGTCAGGCGACGAATCGCCGAGTGGCAACGAGGCGGCCCCACCATTGCCGTCACGCTGGTGGAGCTGGTCAACCGCGACAAGATCGAAGGACGCTACGGAGCTCAAGCCGTCACCGCCGTTCTGGGAGCTGTCGCCAACGCCATCCGCCAAACGATTCGCGACATGGACAGTCTGGCCCGCTACACGCCGACGACGCTGGCCATTCTCATGCCGGGCGTCCGCCAGCAAGACGCCGTCTTCGTCGCCGAGCGCATCCGCAAGACGGTTCAAAAGACCGAGGTGCGTCTGTTCGGGGAGCGTATGCCACTGGACATTCACCTGGCCTCGGTGGAAGTCGTTGACGGCGACGATATGCAAAAGCTGCTTTCCCGAGCCAGCGAGGGTCTGGCCGAAAGCCGAGCAGGGATCTCGGCGACGCGGGGGAGCACTGCATGAGGCCCGGATGTCCCGTTCACGCTTCCCGTGAATGCCGCTTGGCTAGCTCGTCTCGCAACTGAGCCGCCAATTCGTATTGTTCCTTGGCCACCGCCTCGGCCAACTGTTCCTCAAGTGTCAAGCCGATGTCGAACGTCTCCCGCAGCGACTCGCGAACCTCCACCAGCCGACTGACCAGCTCGTCGTCATCGAACGACTCTTCCGCCTGGTACTCGGCGAAAAACGTCTTCAGCCGGCGCAGACCCCGGTTGACTTCGGCGATCGCTGTTTCCGGTCCGGTCGATTCCAGCGCGGAGAGCGCCGCCGCCTGAGTCCGATGGAACAGGACGAAGGGACGATATTGCTCATGGGAGAGGATCCACTCTTCGTCGTCGCTATTGAGTCGGCAAAAGTCCATCAAGGCCAGCGTATGGTCGGCGTCTTCCAAGGCTCGTTCGTATTCGTGCAGCCGGAGCCAGCAGACGCGACGGTGATAATACTGCACGAACTCTCGATCGATCTCCATGCAGTCCCTCTCGGACAACTCGAAGTCGTCCACCATCATCGACTCATTCAGCAGGTGCTCGTAGTAGGTCTCGCAACCGTGCGGCTGTTCGCCGTCCGGTCGTCCGGTGGTCTCGAGTTGGAGGACCCCCATCTCGATCCGCATCTGCAGTAATTCACGGCCGTCGGCCCCCTCCACACGGCGGACCGTGATCGCCTCGCTGTCATGGGCCCAACTTTGGAGAATATGGTCGATATGGTCCGGGTTTCGGTCAAAGGACATGATCGCGCATCCTGTCGAATAGTTCCTGCGTTGGCCGTCGGGGTGGATCGGGCCACCACGGGTATTATACCAGGATTCCACCCCGTTGGCATGTCTCCCGGTGGTCCGATTCGTCGCCCTCCCCGCTCCGCGGTCCGGTCTTGTCAGGGGGGCGAAATACGAGGCGTCCCGTGGAGCGCCCCCTTTCGCCGGCACGTCGCCCGCCTATCATGGTCGCATCAGTTTCGATCGGCGTATCGACGGGTCCACGGTGAACGAGAGGCGAATGCGGATGGACGAGCGGCGCGAACAGCAAATGGCCGAGGCGGAGGAGATTCTGGCGGACAGCCTAGAGAAACCCAGCTTCGTCAAAGGGTTTTCCTTCGGCGAGTTCCGCGCGGACTTGCTGCCGCCCTACCCCGATTTCTCGCGGTACGAAGGATTGGCGGCGCGCGTCGACCAGTTGCAGTCGTTCGCCCGGGAGTCGATCGATGCGGCACAGATCGACCGCGACGCGGAGATCCCCGACTCGGTGGTACAAGGCCTGGGCAAGCTGGGCGTGCTGGGAGCCTGCCTACCGCAGTGGGCCGGTGGGCATGGCTTGTCGCAAGTAGAGTACTGCCGACTGCTGGAAGTACTCGGTGGACACTGCGCCTCCACGGCCCTGTTTGTCAACGCTCATCATTCGATTGGTCCTCGAGCCATCGTGCTGTTCGGAACGAGGAAGCAGCAGGAGCGGTACTTGCCGAAACTGGCCAGTGGCGAGTGGATCAGCGCCTTCGCCTTGACCGAACCGGAAGCCGGCAGTGATGCCGCCAACGTGCAGACTCGAGCCGAGCCGTCGCCTGACGGCAAGTACTTCACCATCAACGGCGAGAAACGGTGGATCACCAACGGCTCGATCGCCCAGGTCCTGACGCTGATGGCACGCACGCCGCTGGCCGACCAACAGGGCTCGGCAATCACCGCGTTCATCGTCACGCCCGATATGCCCGGTTTTGAAGTGACGGAAGCCAGGATGGACAAGTGCGGCGTTCGCGGCACCGTCACCAGCCGGTTGGCTTTCCACAACATGAAGGTGCCGGCCGAGAACGTACTGGGGCGCATGGGGAAGGGTCTCAAGGTAGCCCTCACGGTACTCGATTTCGGCCGCACGACCTTCGGAGCCACATGCACAGGCGTCGCCAAAGAGTGCCTGCGGCTGGCAACGATCCATGCCAGCGAGCGCGTACAGTTCCAACAACCGATCGGGCAGTTCGAGCTGGTCAAGGAGAAGATCGCTTTCATGCGGGCCATGTCTTTCGCCATGGAGGCCTGTACTTATCAGACGGCCGCCCTGATCGACGCCGGCACGGGCGATTTCATGTTGGAAACGGCCATGTTGAAAGTCTTTGCCACCGAGGCATTGTGGCGGATCATCTATGACACGTTCCAGATCTACGGAGGTATGGCCTACTTCACCGACCAGCCGTTGGAACGCATGATGCGCGATGCCCGTATCAACTCGATCGGCGAAGGAGCCAACGACGTGTTGCGCGCATTCGTGGCCCTGGTGGGAATGCGCGACGTGGGCATGGATCTGGAAGCCACGCTGCACGCCCTGTTTCGCCCTGTTACCGGAATCGGTGTGATCAGCCGCTTCGCCGCCCGCAAGATCAGTTCACTCGTCCTCCCTCCCTCGATCGAATACCGCTCAAGCGCACTGGAAAAAGACGCCGGCGAACTGGCCGCACTGATCGGCAGCTTCGGCAGTCACGTGGAACGGCTGCTCCGCATCTACCAGACCGACATCGTGGACCGTCAGTATCAACTGGGACGCATTGCCGATGCGGTGATCGAACTCTACGCCTCGACGTGTGTCCTCCGCCGTTTGGACCACATCCTGGCCGACCATCACCTTGACGAGTCCGCCAAACAGCGGCAGCTCAAGATCGGCCGCTATTACCTGCTTACAGCTCGCCGGCGTATTCGGCAGTCGCTCAAGCAAACACGAGAGAACGACGACGAAGCGACGACCGCGATTGCCGATCTGGTGTTGCGAGGAGAAGGGTGAGAGGCCAACCGCCTGCGGAAGGAGCACGCCAATTCAGTAGCGGCAGGTTCGCCGAACCTGCCGCGGCCCTACTAACCCGTGTTCCACTGCCCGGCGCCGCCAACCAATTCTCCACCACGCCATCGGCCTCCTGCAACACATCGGTCTCCTCCACCCCGTAGCCCTCATTTCGCGGGAAATGAAGCGGCCTCACCAACCCGTTTACCATCTCGCTAGGCCGCTTCCCTTGCGCATCCCGACCGAAACTTGTGACAACCTGCTTCACCGGTCGGCTCGCGGCTCATCGAGCCGCGAGCTACCTTCCCGAACTTGCCACGACAGCATCCAATCCATTCCCCATTCCCCATTCCCCATTCCCCATTCCCCATTCCCCATTCCCCATTTCCCATTTTTCATTTTTCATTCCTCCCTCCTCCGTTCCCTCACAATCGGCGCCACCGGCACGATGCGTACGTCCCTCCGAGTTTCTCGGGTTTTGTTTTGGACAATTGCCCGCCGCGACGTAAGTTTTGATGAGCTTTCTGCATAGATGCCGCTGAGCGGGGGCGTTGGCATTCCGGCGGCACCTGGCGAACCCAAAGGTAACACGACAAGCAACATGGGGACCGCACCGCCACGCATACACGTTTCCCGATGGTGGCTGCTGACAGCGGCCATTGTGATGTCGCTGGTACTGAGTATCGGTGAAGCGATCTGGTTGCGCGCCGGGGGCTTGGGCGTGGCTTTGATCGTCGCGTCCCACCTGGCGGGAGCCGGATGTTTCCTGGCCGTACTCCTGGCCTGGCGCGGCATGGCTTCTCGCGAGTTGTGCGAGCGGGTCCGTTTGCTGGCATCCGAGGACTTGTCGCGGCTATCGCCGCAGGAAGCCGGCGGCTTGAGCGCGTTTGCCGGACCGACGCAATGGGAGGAGGTGGTGGTCCGTCTGCGAGAGTTCGTGGTCGCGGCGGCTCAGAAATTGGAGGATGCCGGGCAGGCGCAAGCCAGTTCGGAGATTCGCGCTCGCCGGGCTCGAGCCGAGCGGGATCGGCTGGCGGTCATCCTGGCCGGACTCCCCGACCCGCTGCTGGTGATCAACGACTACGAGGAGATCGTGCTGGCCAACCTCTCCGCCGCCAGCGTGTTCGGCGTCGACGTCCAACAGTTTGGCAGCGACGTTCAAGTGAAGGTCGACCAGTCACTCGATTGCCCGGCCGCCGTGAAATTATTGAAGGATGTGGTGCGCCGCAGGACCTTGACGCAACGCACGGCGGAGTTTTCCTGGCGGGACGGGTTCGGCCACGAGCGATGGTACCGGGTCATCTGCCGCAATCTGGATGTCGCCGCCGAAAGTCCTCATGGCATGCGAGGCGCGGTCGCCATTTTCAACGACATCACGGTGCAGAAGGCGATCCAGCGTCGCAACGCCGAATTCGTCTCTTCCGTCAGCCACGAAATGAAGACACCGCTGTCAGGAATCAAGGCGTACGTCGAACTGCTGGTCGACGGCGATGCCGAGACGCCGGAGGAGCGGGAGGAGTGTTTGGAGGTCATCAACGGGCAGACCGATCGATTGCAGCGTCTGATCGACAACATTCTCAATTTGGCTCGTATCGAATCGGGAGTGGTCGACGTCCGCAAGGATCGCCATTCCCTCAACGAGATCCTGGAAGAAGTGCACGGCATCGTGTTGCCTCAAGCCGAACAGAAGGAAATCGACTTCCAACTCGACCTCAGCCCGATGTACCTGGGAGTGATTGCCGATCGCGATCTGCTGCTGCAGGCGGCGATCAACCTGGCATCCAACGCGGTCAAGTACACGCCGGTGGGCGGCAAGGTCGTGCTCCGCAGTCGTTTGGCGGCTCAAGAGGTCTGTTTCGAGGTCGAGGATACGGGAGTGGGCTTGAGCGAAGAGGATTGCCAGCGGATCTTCGACAAGTTCTACCGAGTCAAGAAGGACCAGCAGATGGCCAGTGGAACCGGGCTGGGACTGCCGCTCGCCAAGTACATTATCGAAGACGTTCACGGTGGGCGACTGGAAGTGCGAAGCCTGATCAACGTCGGTAGTACGTTCAGCGCCGTGCTGCCCGGTGCCGGCGCGATGAGTGAATGACGGGAGTTGGTCTGCATGGGCAAGAGGAGCTGATCACGATGGCGACCCATTCATCCGGCGAAGGAAAGTGCATCCTGCTGTGCGACGACGAATTCCACATCCTCCGCGCTGCCGAATTCAAGTTCCGCCGAGCCGGCTTCGAAGTGTTGTGCGCAGCGGACGGGATCGAGGCGCTGGAGCGGATCGAGGAACGGGTTCCCGACGCAATCGTCACCGACTGCCAGATGCCTCGCATGAATGGGCTCGAGCTGATTGCACGTCTGCGCGAAGATGAGCGGACGCGGCGCGTTCCCATCTTGATGTTGACAGCCAAAGGGTTCGAGTTGGCCGCCGATGAGCTGTGTGATCGGTTCCATGTGGCCGGTGTCGTGGCCAAGCCGTTCAGTCCGCGAGAGTTGCTCCGGCGGGTCGAAGATCTCGTCTCGACCGCCCTGTTGAATGAATCGACCTGAGTGCGGGGAGAGCGGGAGCGATGAAGTTGCCGAGCGAAGTCTTCGGGCAGGTTGTGGTCGTGCATACTCCCAAGGAGATGCACGAGGACAATGCCGACTTGATCGAGAGTTTCCTCACCACGATCGATCAGACCAAGATCGTCCTGGACATGGACGGCACCGAGACGATCGACAGCAGCGGCCTGGCCATGCTGCTCGACGTGCAGGAGATCCTGCAAGGGCGAGACGGCCAGTTGAAGGTGTGCACCGCCAACCACTCCAACCGCAAGATTCTGGAAATCACTCGGCTCGATGAGCACTTGGAAGTCTACGAGAGCGTGATCGACGCCGTCCGAAGTTTCGCTTAGGCCCAGGAGTCTCGCTCGATGACGACCTCCGTCACCACGCCTCGCCGCCTCGGCGATCTGTTGATCGAACGGGGCTACATCACCGCCGAGCAGCTTCAGCAGGCGCTGCAGCATCAGGCCGAGGCGGGCAATGTGCGGCTGCTGGGCGAGATTCTGGTCGACCTGGAGGTCTGTAGCGAAGACGAGATCACCGAGTGCCTGGCGATCGAGTTCGGCATTCCCTATGCGAAACTCGAGCCGCGGTTGCATGACCCGAAGGTGGTCGATCTGCTGCCTCGCGAGTTCATGGAAAAGCACGTGGTGCTGCCGTTGTTCTGCGTCCGCGACGTGCTCACGGTGGCGGTCGCCGAGCCGGCCAACGTATTCCTGCTGGATGAACTGCGCCAGACGAGCGGCAAGCAGGTGCAAGTGGTCGCCGCCACCGCTCGCGATATCCGCCGCATGTTCACCACGCTGCCGGACTCGAAGGTGTTCGTGATCGACGACATCATCGAGGATTCGGAGCAGGCCGAAGTCACGTTGGTGGAAAACGCCATCGAGGATATCGGCGACGTGGAGGAGATCGCCGGCCAGTCTCCCGTGATCCGGCTCGTCAACTACATCATCTACCAGGCCGTGTCGGAAGGCGCCAGCGATATCCACATCGAGCCGGCCGAGCGCTGCGTGCGGGTGCGCTACCGGATCGATGGGAGGCTGTACAAGGCGTTGGAAGTTCCCAGTCACCTGCTCGGCGCCGTGACCTCGCGCATCAAGATCATGGCGTCGATGGACATCAGTGAGCGCCGCTTGCCCCAGGACGGCCGCGTTCACGTGTTGCTGCAAGGTCGCAAGATCGACTTGCGCGTCAGCACGTTTCCCGGAAATCGCGGCGAGAAGACAGTGATCCGAGTGCTCGATACCCGCAGCGTGTCGCTGAATCTGCGGGATCTCGGTTTTGCCGAGGACATCCTGTCGACGTTCCAGGAATTCGTCCACGCCCCCAACGGCATCGTGCTGGTCACGGGACCGACCGGCAGCGGCAAATCGACGACTCTCTATGCGGCGCTCAACGAAGTGGCCACCATGGAGAACAACGTCTGCACGGTGGAAGATCCGATCGAATACCACCTCTCGATGATCAACCAATTCCAGGTTCAAGAGAAGATCGGGATGACCTTCTCCAAGGCACTGCGGACGCTGCTGCGTCAGGATCCCGACGTGATCATGGTCGGGGAGGTGCGCGATGAGGAAACGGCTCGCACGGCCATCCAGGCTGCGCTGACCGGACACCTCGTCTTCAGCACGCTCCACACCAACGATGCCTGCTCGGCGATCACCCGGTTGATCAACATGGGCGTCGAACCCTATCTGATCAGCGCGGCGCTCAACATGGTATTGGCCCAGCGTCTGGTCCGCCGCATCTGTGCCCGCTGCCGCCAGCCGTACGATCCTCCCAGGAAACTGAAACGCGCCCTGGAGCGGCTGGGGGGAGAATCGGTCGAGACCTACTACCGCGGTGTCGGATGTCGCCGGTGCCGCAACACCGGATATGCGGGCCGAATCGCCATTCACGAATTGCTGGTGATCGACGATCTGCTGCGGGACGCCATCGTGGCGGGCAAAAGTGTCACCGTCCTACGGCAAATGGCCGAACAGCGAGGCATGATCACGCTCAAGTATGACGGATTCCGCAAGGTCAAGGAGGGAATCACCACGGTCGATGAAGTCCTGCGAGTCGCCGGGGACGCGCTGATCAGCGCCAGCTTGATGCACGGGGGAGGCTGACCATCATGGCATTCAGTTACACGGCCAAGGATGCGGGAGGCAACACGCTCGGAGGCACCATCGAATCCGAAGACCGGGAAAACGCCCGGCTTCGACTCTCCCGGGAAGGACTCCACGTCCTGGAAATGGATGCGGACGTCCAGGAATCGACATTGATTCCCAAACGAGTCCGCAAGAGTGACATCATCTACGCCACCAGCCAGTTGTCGGTGATGATCGATACGGGGATCAGCCTGGCCGAAGCACTCGACGGCATTGCGCAGCAAGAAGCCAACCCGACTTTGCGGCGGGTGCTGACGGAGGTGAAGGAGCGCGTCGGCAAAGGAGAGGATTTCTCCTCCGCGCTGGCTCAGTTTCCCCGCTACTTCGATGCCACCTACGTGGCACTGGTAACAGCGGCGGAACAGAGCGGAACGCTGGCGGAGATGCTCGACCGCATCTCCCACTACATGCGCGGCGAGCTGGAAGCGCGAGGCAAAGTGCGAGCGGCGATGGCCTACCCGGCGGTCATGGGCTTGTTGGCAATCGGAGTCACCGTATTCCTGCTGACCTTCATCATGCCCAAATTCACGCCCCTGTTCAGCCGGCGCGGCGTGGAACTGCCGATGGTGACTCGAGTGATGATGGATCTGTCCCAGAACATGACCCACTACTGGTATGCCTGGCTGGGGGGCGCCGCGTTGGCCGCCGGTTTCTACGTCTACGCCCGTCGCACTATCTGGGGCCGCCGTTGCCTCGACGGCGCCAAGCTCCGCCTACCGCTGTTGGGCAAGATCTTCCGCAAAACAGCGCTCTCGCGAAGTATCCGTACGCTGGGCACGATGATTCAAAGCGGTGTACCCATGTTGGAAGCCATCCGCCTCTCCTCCGATGTGTCGGCCAACTTTCACTACCAGCAGGTTTGGGAGGAAGTGGAGGAGCAGGTGACGCAGGGAAACCGAATTTCCGACGTGCTGGCTGAGAGCCCGCTGTTTCCCAGCACACTGGTGCAAATGATCCGGGCAGGTGAGGAAACGGGAAAACTCGATGTGGTACTGCAGAAAGTGAGCCTGTTTTACGACCGGGAAGTCGAAATGACGCTCAAGGCTACCACCAGCTTGATCGAACCACTGCTCATCTGCGTGATGGGGGCGGTGGTCGGCACCATCGGCCTTTCGATCCTGCTACCCATTTTCTCGCTCAGCCGCGTGCCCCACTGACCGGCTATCGCCGAGCCAACATGCGAGCTCGGCGGGATCGCTGTTCGGCCCGCAGTCGGGCCCGGCGACGAATCTCGCTCGGCTTCTCGTAATACTCGCGTCGCCGCATTTCTCGTTTGATGCCGCTTCGCTCTACCAACTTGCGAAAACGGCGAACCGCCTCCTGAATGGACTCCTTCTCCCGTACGATTAACTTGACCATCGTCCCTCCAACCCTGCCAAATCCAACACGATTTCCAACCTCCTTCGATTCTCGAAGCCAACGTTTGTCTGATTCGATGGTGACGCACCGGCCGAGGCGGCACGGTTGTCCAGTGCCTGTGCGAGGCGCTGCGGCCGTTCACCGGATGTCTCACCCCGGCGTCCGCTTCCCATCATTCGTCTTGTGCGGACCGCCTAGTGTAGCGGAAATCAAAACGGGTTGTCCAGGCGAAGGGCGGCCGGTTTTTTTTTCGAGCCCGTAACAAAACCCGCGGTGCCGCGTTCCGGCCTCGGGCATGTCGCCAGCGGCATGGAGTTTTGCGACAGCCTCTTATTCCTTTTCGGCTGCCCGCGCTCCCGCCAAACCCTCCCCGGCTTGCCTAACCCGGTCCCGATCGCGGCGCCTGGTGCCGGGCGCCCGTCGCGCCGATGGATCTAATCGGCAAAGGAGCACTCGACAGGCCACCGGTCGCCCTGCCCCGTTGTCCCGCCTCACCACGTCCGTCGCCCCGACCGGCAAACCCTGCACCCGCAATATTGGGGGACCCATGATTCGCCCAGCCCACGATTCGCCCCTCGACGTGGCTCGTATCGACGAGCTGGAAGCTCTGCAAGACGATGTGATGACGGAGCTCGATCGACTCAATGAACAGATCGAGGCACTCCTTCGAGAGCACGCGGGCGGGCGAGGGGAGCCGAGCAGGATGGCGTCCTGAGGCCGCCCTTTCTCTCACCGCGCGGGCGTGCTAGTTTACCGTCATGCCCCAACAGCCACTCGCAATCACGGTCGGACTCATCGGTCTGGGACAGATGGCTCGAGCCCTCGCCGAGGGCTGGGCGGGACAGTTCGATCCGCCGCCGACTCTGGTGGGCTTCGACCCCGACGAACAAGCCTGCCGTGAAGCTCGGCGACGCGTGCCCGCATTGCAGTTGGCCGCCGACGAAACCGAAGTGGCAATGAAGGCCGAGGTGGTCGTGCTGGCCGTGAAACCTCACGTGGTGCCGGCGGTCGCTGGCCGCATCGCCTGCTTTGTGGGAAACCGAAGTCGACTCGTGGCGTCGATCGCGGCAGGGGTCCGGCTGGGCGAACTCCAGCGAGCGTTGTCTTCGGACCGAATCATTCGCATCATGCCCAACACTCCGTGCCTGGTCGGCGCCGGCGCGGCCGGCATGGCGGCGGCGGCCGGCGCCGCCAGCGAAGACCGCGAGCTCGTCGAACGATTGGTGTCGGCGGTGGCCCGCTGCCACTGGCTCGACGAAGAATTGCTGGATGCGGTCACCGGCCTGTCCGGCTCGGGACCCGCCTATGTTTTCCTGCTGATCGAGGCTCTGGCCGATGGCGGCGTCCGCATGGGGCTGCCTCGAGACGTGGCTTTGTCCCTGGCCACTCAGACCATGCTGGGCTCGGCTAAACTGTTGTTGGCCCAGTCGTGCCACCCGGCCGAGCTGAAGGACCGGGTAGCCAGTCCGGGCGGCACGACCATGGCCGGCCTGGAGGCTCTGGAACGGCATGGCGTCCGCGCCGGCATGATGGCCGCGGTCGGCGCGGCGACACGTCGAGCGGCCGAATTGCGCGAGTCCGCCGATCCATAACCGTCTCCAATAGACAGTGCTGTAGTGAATTGACCTCCGTCGAGAAGCAATCATGCCGTCGATCTTTTGCGTGGTAGATGACAAGCACGTTCCACTTTACCGAGTGATCTGGGTATCCGATTTGCCTCACTTTTGCGGCGACGACGAGTGTGAGTGCGAGGGTCGTTACGAAGTCCGGCTGGAGCAGGGCGAGTCGGTGTGGGGAAGTCGTGAGGATCGCGACCGAGTACTGAGAGCCATCGAGGCCTGGCAGGGTGGCCTGGCCGAGGATGAAGACTGGCCCTAGCAGCAGCGGCCCAGGAAGAAACGGCCTCACCATGTCCCTATTCGAAGACTCCCGGTATCAGTGGCGGGAAACCTATTTCGTGGTCTTTCCCCGCTCCCGCCGGCCCGATCATCGGTCGACCACCGAGCTGCTGCAACGATTGGCCGGCGATTACGAGGTCACCAATCAGCGGTTGGATGCTCAGGGCCGCATCGAGTCCTTTACGCTGATCTCCACCGCCAACGCGGCCGCGATGGACGTTTGCTACCTGGCCGGGCCGGATGTGACCGAGCAGATCGAGCAATTCATTCGAGAGATTTCGGGCCAGCCGCTCGCGGCGCCCGACCAACAACGGGTCGACGAGCTGCGAAACTGTGACGCTCGCTTTGAGATCTTCCACTTTCAACGCTGCGAACTGACCGTCTCCGCGGAGGATGACAATGAAGAATGGCTCGACCCTACCGCGCTGTTCGACGTCATGCGCATCCTCAGCGATGCCTGCGGAGGCATCGGGATGGACCCGCAATCGGGAACCTTTGTGGGATAGCCGGAACGTAGGCTGGGACAACCGTGACTGCCGGAGGAGCCCATTCTCATGTTGGCCAAGGAAATCAAGCCGGGGGCCGTCGTCGTCTACCAAGACGCGCCGGTGCTGATTCTCAAGGTGACGGTGCAAACCCCGTCGGCTCGAGGCGCATCGACCCTCTACAAGATGCGCGGCCGCAACCTCGTCACTCGGCAAAAGACCGACATCACGCTCAAAGGTGGCGAATCGCTCGAGCAGGCCGACTTCCAAAAGCGGCCGGTCAAGATGATGTACACCGACCCGACCCACCTCCACCTGCTCGACCAGGAAGACTTCAATCAGTACAGCGTGACGCTGGAAGACGTTGCCGAACAGTTGCCGTACGTCACGGAGGAACTCGAGGGAATGACGGCGTTGATCTACAATGACGAGTGCGTGGGAATCCAACTGCCGGTCGCTGTCACGCTGAAGGTCGCCCAGTGCGACCCTTACGTCAAAGGAAACTCGGCCACCGGACGAACGAAGCCGGCGACGCTGGAAACCGGCCTGGTGGTGCAGGTTCCCGAATACCTGTCCCAAGGCGAGCGGATCAAGGTCGACACGCGCACCGGTGAATTCCTCTCGCGCGCCTGACGTCGTGCGGCCGCGACGGCCGTCGGTGAGCCCTGCCCGCTTGCGTTACAGTCTCATTTCGCAACGTCTGCGCGCCGTGCCCGCATGCTGCCCTGGCTTTCGGTTGTCACCACCAGTCCTACAGCCTCCGGTCTCCCGCCTCCGGCCTTGCGGGCGCAGCTCACGTTGGGATGGTCTCGAGCCCACGCCCCGAGAACTACCCCAAACGCTTGCCGATCGCGTCCACCACTGCCTGTTCATCGGGAAACGAACCCGTCTCCAGCTTGGAATAGACGAGTTCGTCACCGGCGGTGACTTCGAAACAGCCACCGGTTCCCGGTTCGAGCTCCAAGGAGCTGATCTGCTGCTTATACGTAGAGAGGATCTTTTCCGCCAAACTGACGGCTTTGGGTTCGTAGTTTCAAACAGAGCAGTAACGCAAATGGATTTTCATCCTCAACACTCCTTCTCGACTCTTGGTGGAGACACACCAGTCTATTTCCGGGTCTTCTTTTTTGCCGATTTGGTCGTCTTGGACGCCTTCTTGGCCTTGGCCGACCCCGACTTCTTGGCCGTTACGCTCTTGGCCTTCCGTTTGCGTTTACCGCCGAAAGCCGCTTCCCAGCCCGCTGCATACTTCTGATTCGTACCAACTCGCACAATCGTCACGATTCCGACTCCCCTTGATTGCAGTCGACGATTCACACTCACACGCACCCCAAGGAGCGGTCCCGCCCTCGTTGCCTCACGGCGGCGCTGAAAGGAAGGGCGCGGCGACCACAACGTGGAAGGAGCCGTGGCAAATGACACGGCTCCCAAGAAATGAACCTAGACGATCGCCCCGTGGCGGTCAAGCGGCCGCCCGCGGGACGGGGCCGGTGAGAGAAGGAGGTCGGCTATTTCTTCTCTTTGCGGCCGCCCACTCGCGGCAGCGCCATGAATTCTCGCACCGACTTGGGTCCCGATTTTTCCGCGGACTTCGGTTTGCTGCCCGAGCCGGGCAACCAGCCGGTCAGAGAAAACGCCGACTTCTTCTTCTGGGGACGGCTTGACGGCGCGGAAGCCGCCTTGCCTTTCTTCCACGGCATTAAGAACGACGTCGTCTTGTCGACGAAATTCGACGTCCCGCGCTTGACTCGGCTCCACGTGGACACGTTGGGCCTGGCGGGGTGCTTGTGAGCCGTCGAACGAGTCGTCTTGCTGGTCGAGACGAACGGCACCTTGGGGGCGGGGAGCTGCCACTTGGGAAGCTGAAACGTAGGCAGGCTCCAACCGGCCGACTTGGTCGATGACTGTGGAGGCTCGTCACCGACGCGAGCGGTCACGCGCTTGCTCGACTTGCCTCGCTTCTTGGAAAGACCCGGCAGTTGGAATCCATCGGCCGTGTTCGGCATCAGGAGGGCAACAGCCAATGCTGTGCTCAACAAACGGATTACGTTACGTCGCATCGTCTTGACTCCCTCGAAACCACGCGCCCGGCGGTTTCGCCTGCTTGTCCGTGCATCCCGGGAGACCGCCACGCACTCCGGCCTCCAACGCGGCGGGAGTGTCTCAAATCCCCGACACCGTGTCCAGGTCGGTTTGCAATTCGGCCGTCACGCCCGGCGACGATCCAGCATGGCACACCGCGCCCGCTCGGTCCGCTGCGTTCGCCGGGTCCACCTGGTCCACTCCCACCACCCACCCAGAGGAACTCGCCGCCTTCGTTGAACGGAGTCCGGCCGTGCCCTACAATCGAAGAGCCCTCGGCCGAGTCGCCGCACTGCCACCTCGGTCCCCTGCCAACCGCTCCGTGGGCCCCGTTCGAGTGGACGACGCTTCCCTTCGCCTTTTCTCCTCGCTATGACGATTGACCTGATTCTGGGAACGGCCGGTCACATCGACCACGGCAAGACGTCGCTGATTCGAGCGCTCACGGGCGTCGACACCGACCGCCTTCCCGAAGAAAAGAAACGCGGCATCACCATCGAACTCGGTTTCGCCGAACTGGTGGTCGGTCCCTACCGGCTGGGCATCGTCGATGTTCCGGGGCACGAGCGTTTCGTGCGCAACATGCTGGCCGGCGCCACGGGCATGGATCTGGCGATGCTGGTCGTGGCCGCCGACGACTCGGTCAATCGCCAGACTCGCGAACACCTCGACATCCTCCGCATGCTCGATCTGCCCGCCGGCGTGTTGGTCATCACCAAATGCGATCTGGTCGAGCCTGGTTGGACCGATCTGGTGGAAGAAGAGATCCGCGAGCTGGTCGAGGGGACGTTTCTTCAAGATGCGCCGCTGGTCCGCACCAGCGCGGCGCAAGGGGAAGGCATCGAGCAGCTCAAGGAAGTCCTCCAGCAGCAAGCCGCACAGGCAGCTCAAGTCCGTTCCCATTCGAGGGGCCCCTTCCGCATGGCCATTGACCGCTGCTTCACCATTGCCGGGCACGGCACCGTGGTCACCGGGAGTGTCGGAAGCGGGAGGGCCGCCGTGGGGGATGAGCTGGTGGTCGAGCCGGGTGGAATCGCCGTGCGCGTGCGAGGCATCCACAATCACGATCGCCCGGTGGAGGAAATCAGACGAGGGCAACGCGCTGCCATCAACCTGGCAGGCATCCACCACGAACAGGTCCGACGCGGCCATGAACTGGCGTCCCCCGGCCACCTGCGGCCCGCTCGCTGCCTCACGGTGAAACTCGACCTGCTGGCCGACGCCGTGCGCCCTTTGAAAAACCGAAGCCGCTTGCGGCTCCACCTGGGAACCGCCGAAATGATGGCAACAGTACGCCTGCTCGACCGCGATACCCTGGCGCCGGGCCAGACCGGTTTCGCCCAAATGCTGCTCCGCTACCAGGTCGCCGCCACCTGGAATCAACCGTTCGTCGTTCGTACCGAGTCGCCCGTGGTGACGATCGGCGGTGGTCGCGTCGTCGATCCCGATGCCCGACTGCTGAAACGGCCATCGGCCCTCGACTTGGAATACCTGAAGCGGCGGGCCACCGGCGATTCGCGAGAGCGGACTGAAGCCGCTCTGTACTTCGCCGATCTCAACGATTTCCCCCTCGAGTCGCTGGCCTGTACCGCCGGCGTTTCCGATGCAGCCGCTGCCATCGACCAACTGAAGTCGGAACGCGTGCTTCGCGAAGTTCCGCTCACGGCAACCCACGTCTTTCGCATCCACCAAGCCCGGCTGGAACAACTGGCCGACCGGATCGCCGAACGAATGGCGAAATTGCACGAGACGCATCCGCTTCGCTCCGTGCTCGACCGGCAACTCGTGCTCCAGCCCTTCGCCCGCACGGTGCCCCTGCCGGTCCTGCATGAAGCCATCCGGGAACTGAAAAAGCGGGAAAAGGTGCGGGAGACGCCTCGAGGCTTGTCGCTGGTGGGACACGCCCCCAAACTCTCGCAAAACGAAACTCGGCTGCTGGAGTGGATCTGCCAACGTTATCGGGAAGCCGAACTCCAAGTTCCGCGTGTCGCCGAACTCAAGAACGAAGTCAGCAAAAACCAACAGTCGATTCCCCAACTGGTGGCCATCGCTGTCGCCGACGGCGATCTGGTGGAACTGGCCGACGATCTGGTCATTCACCGCCAAACCCTCCGACAGATTCAGCAGCGCTTGCGCGACGAGTTGGCCGGATCGCAAGGTCTCACGCTGAGCCAGATCCGGGAAGTCCTGGGAACGACCCGCAAATACGCCGTTCCCCTCTGCGAATATCTCGACAGCACCGGATTCACTCGCCGAGAAGGCGACTTGCGGTTCCTGGCTGCGAACGAGAACGGGGACTCGTAACTTGCTGGCCGATTTGCGCCCCAACAAGGAAAACACCAGTGCCCACTTTGCTCTTCCCCAATCGGCAAGTATGGCTGCCGGTGGCATTCGTGGCAACGATGTTGCCGCTCCTGGCGGCGCCTGCTGTCACCGCGCACGCTCAGCGAGTCATCCGGGCGACGGACCGCATCACGGTGGCAGGGCGGATTCGGTCGATCGGGCCGGGGCGTATCGAAATCGAAGATGAGTCCGGGAAGGTGCGATTGTGCCGTATCCAACAACCCGGTGAAGACGGCTTGGCTCTGCAAGGGGCCGCCGTGCGGTTTCCCGCCAAGATCGAAGTCCGAGGAGAACAAAGCCCTCGCGTATTGACTCGAGGCATGTTGGTGGAGTTCGACGTGAAGACCGGCTCCAGCGGGCGAGTCCGCGAACCGGTGACCACATTGCGTTGGCTCGACGGCCTCGAGCCAACCGTGGAAGTCCTCCAACAACCCCAGCGGCGCGGCCAGGGCGGCACCTACCGAATTGTGGCGGCCGTCGTGCAGTTGCGCGCCGGCAAGCTGACGGTGGCACTTCCATCCAATCGGGCCATCCGCCGCAGCAAGCTCACGGTGCCGCTGGACGAAAACGCATCGGTAACGGTGCGGCTGACCGACCTGAAGCGTGTGCGCGAAGGAGCCACCGTAGAACAAGCGTCGCTCGTAAAATTCGATACCGGTGACTGGGCCGTCGAGTCGATCCGCATCCTGTTGCCGGAGGCTTCCAAGGTCGACACGGCTCGCAGCAAAAGGAAGCGAGGCGGCAGCCCGGCGACTGCCGAAGACCGTTATGGATACCTCTCCGATCAGCCGAGTCCGCCTCGCGATGTTCGCTCCAGCCATTTCGTACTGCACACCGACCTCTCCGATCGTCAAGCCAAGATCCTGCTCGACCGCTTGGAAACCATGTACGGGTTGCTGGCCCGCTACTTCGGCAGTCGCCCCATGCGGCCGATCGAGTGTTATGTCGTGCGCGATCTGAGCCAGTGGAGCAGCCGATTGCCCGAAGCCGGAGCCGCCAAGATTGCAGCTCGAGCCGGAGTGACCATCTCGACCCGATTGGGAAAACAGACCCGAGCCGTCGTCTACGCCTGCGACAAGCCGGGAGTGGTCCAACACGAGGCCGTCCACGCCTTCTGCGCCCAGACCTTCGGCTCCACCGGGCCGACCTGGTATGCCGAGGGAATCGCGGAGGTGGGAAACTACTGGAAGAATGACAATCCCCAGGTCGATGTCCCGGCGGTGGTGATCACCTACCTCAAGACCACTCAGCGAAAACCGCTGTCCCAGATCGTGGCCCCCGGACAAATCACCGGCGACTCGTGGCAAGCCTACGCCTGGCGATGGGCGCTGTGCCATCTGCTGATGAACAACCCCAACTATGCGCCCCGCTTCCGCTCGCTGGGCGTGCGACTGATGCGAGGCGAAAAGGGAGTCAGCTTCGAGTCGGTCTACGGCCCGGTGGCGTCTCAGCTTTCCTTCGAATACGACTGGTTCACTCGACACGTGGACAACGGCTTCCGAGCCGACTTGTGTGCCTGGGACTGGAAACGTCGCTTTCGGCCGATCTCGTCCAAGCCGCTGAAAGTCACCATCGAGGCTCGCAGAGGGTGGCAGCCCTCCGGAGGAACCGTCGATGCCGGCCGCAGCTACGCCTACACGGCCACGGGAACGTGGAAACCCGACTCGGGAGGGGCCGTTCCCGCCGATGGGCGGCCCGATGGTGTCGGAAGACTGGTGGGCATCATCCTTTCCGATTCGGGAGAACTGAGCCGGCCGTTCGATCTGGGAGAGCAGGGTCGTTTCCGCCCGCCGACCAGCGGCAAACTCTACCTCCGCTGCCGCGACGACTGGACTCGCATCGCCGACAACAGCGGGGCCATCCGGGTCGAACTGGTCCGAAGCCCCAGCGACTCCTCCCCGAAACCCTCGCCCTCGCCCCGTTGACCCGCCAGCCCGGCCCGGCTAAGCTATCATCGAAATTGCCGATACAGAGATTTGGCATAATCGATATTGCTTATTGTTTTCGTTTCTGCGATGAACCGAGGCGGAGTTGGTCGCTGATGCACTTGCGAGCGCTTGAGATCTTTTGCGACGTGGTGAGTCGCCGCAGCTTTTCTCAGGCTGCGCGCGAAAACGGAATGTCGCAATCGGCGGTCAGTCAGGCCGTGCATCAGCTCGAGACGGAGTTGGGGGTGCAGCTCCTCGACCGCTCGAAGCGACCCTTTGTGGTGACTGCCGAGGGCAAGGTCTATTACGACGGTTGTCGCAAACTGCTGCGTCGGTGGCGGGCCTTGATCGACGACGTACGGACGCTGCACGAGGAGGTCTCGGGGCGGGTCCATGTGGCCTCGATCTACTCGGTGGGGCTCAGCCACATCAACACGGTGGTCCAGCGGTTCATGATGCGCTATCCCAAGGCGAACGTGCGGGTCGAGTACCAGCATCCCGACCGGGTCTACCGGCTGGTCGAAGACGACCGCGTCGACATTGGCCTGGTGAGTTATCCTCGCGCTTCCCGGCAGATCAAGGTCACTCCGTGGCGTGAGGAGACGATGGTAGCGGTGTTGGCCCCCAATCATCCTCTGGTCGCTTCTCCCTGGATCGAGGCGAACGATCTGGAGGGTCGGGCGATGGTCGGCTTCGATCGCGACTTGAAGATTCGCCAGGAGATCGACCGGGAGTTGGCGGCGCGGGACATTCACGTCGACATCGTGATGGAGTTCGACAACATCGAGACCATCAAACGGGCGGTGGAGATCAATGCCGGCTTGAGCCTGTTGCCGGCTCCGACGGTGGTACGGGAGGTGGCGGCCGGGTCGTTGGTGGCTCGTCCGCTGGCCAATCTCTCGTTGACCCGACCGCTGGGCATGATTCGCCGGGCGGGTGGCACGTTGTCGGCCACGGCTCGGCGGTTTGTCCAATTCCTCAGTGAGCAAAGTCAAGTGGCATCGATTCCCGGGCTCAAGACCGCATCGGTTCTTCTCGCCCGGACCGGCCAACCTGCATCGGGAGTACTGGAATAGTGACGACCCCACATCGCGGCCGCTGGACGCGGCGTCCCTCTTCAATCGGCTTGTACGACCCGGCTTACGAAAAAGAGAGCTGCGGCGTTGGTTTCGTGGCGCATATCAAGGGCCACCGCAGCCACCAGATCGTGCTGGATGCCGACACGATCCTGCGCAACATGGAGCATCGGGGAGCATGCGGATGCGAACCGAACACGGGAGACGGCGCGGGGATCTTGACGGCGCTGCCGCATGAGTTTTTGCAGCGGGTCGCTCGGGAACGTTTCGGAGAGTCGTTGCCTCGAGCCGGCGAGTTCGCTGCCGGTCTGGTGTTTCTCCCCACCGACGCCGGCGAGCGGGCCTACTGCCGAGAGCGGGTGGAGCAGCGGGTAGCCGAATCGGGACAGCGGCTGGTCGGTTGGCGTCCGGTTCCGACCTGCGCCGAGCAGGCGGACTTGGGTCCGACGGCTCGCGCGGCCGAGCCGGTGATCGAGCAGTTGTTCGTGGCTGCCGAGGGGGACTTGTCGGGAGACGCTTTCGAACGACGGCTCTATGGGATCCGCAAGAAGGTGAGCAACGAGCTGCGCCGCGATCGCCGCTTGTCGCAGCGCGAGATGTTCTATGTCTGCAGCCTGTCGACGAAGGTGTTGATCTACAAAGGAATGCTGACGCCCGACCAACTGCTCCCCTATTTCCCCGATCTGGCGGCCGAGGATTACACCACTCACTTGGCCATGGTTCACTCGAGGTTCTCCACCAACACCTTTCCCAGTTGGGACCGGGCGCAGCCCAACCGTTTCATGGCCCACAACGGCGAAATCAACACGCTCCGCGGCAACATCAACTGGATGCGGGCACGGCAGGGGGTGGTGCAGAGCCATCTGTTCGGCGACCGGCTGGCAGATCTGTTTCCGGTCGTCGAGCCCGACTGCTCCGACTCGGGAACGTTCGACAATGTACTCGAGTTTCTGCTGATGACGGGGCGCACCTTGCAAGAGGCGATCATGATGATGATCCCCGAGGCGTGGCAGAAACACGAGTCGATGCCGGAGGCCAAGCGGGCGTTTTATGAGTTTCACTCCTGTCTGATGGAACCGTGGGACGGTCCGGCATCGATCGCCTTCACCGACGGCCACTACATCGGCGCGGTACTCGACCGCAACGGCCTGCGACCCAGCCGTTACTACGTCACCTCGGATGATCGGGTGATCATGGCGAGCGAGGCCGGGGTGCTGCCGATCGATCCCGACAAAGTCGTGCACAAGGGACGCCTGCAACCGGGCAGGATGTTCCTGATCGACTTCGAACAGGGACGATTGATCCCCGATGAGGAACTCAAGGCCGACTTGGCTTCCCGGCGTCCCTACGCCCAGTGGCTGCGCGAGCAGCGGATCGAGTTGAGCGAACTGGGGCTCAACCGCGAACCCCACGGTTTCGATCCCGACACCTTGTTGCCTCGCATGAAAGCCTTCGGCTTCACCACCGAAACGCTGCAATTCATGTTGATCCCGTTGATCCACGAAGAGCGCGATCCGTTGGGCTCGATGGGGAACGATTCGGCGCTGGCTTGTCTGAGCGACCAGCCGCGGCTGGTGTACGACTACTTCAAACAGCTCTTCGCCCAGGTCACCAATCCGGCCATCGATTCGATCCGGGAAGAGGTGATCATGTCTCTGGAGTGCTATATCGGCCCGGAGGCCAACCTGCTGGAAGTCTCCCCGCAACACGGACACCGGTTGCGGATTCCCCATCCGATTCTCACCAACGAGGAACTGGCGGCGCTGAAGCACATCGATCACCGGGGTTGGACCTCCCGTACGATCGACATCACCTACCGTCTGGACGATCCCGAAGGGGGACTGGTCCGGACGCTCGATCGGATCTGCCGCGAGGCGGAAGAGGCGATCGATGCCGGTCGGAGCCTGGTGATCCTGTCGGATCGCCGGGTGGGGCCCGACCGCGTCCCGGTCAGTGCGCTGCTGGCGTGCGGCGCGCTGCACCAACACCTGGTCCGCGTCGCCAAGCGGACGCGGATCGGCATCGTGGTCGAATCGGGAGAGGCTCGGGAAGTCCAGCACCACTGCCTGCTAATCGGCTACGGCGCCGATGCCGTCAACCCCTACCTGGCATTCGAGTCCCTCTGGCAGGCGCGGCGCGACGGACTCTTGGAGGAGCAATACGACACCGACGACAAGATCGTCGCCGCCTATCGCAAGGGCGTCGCCAAAGGGATGCTCAAGGTGATGGGAAAGATGGGCATCTCCACCCTCCAGTCCTACAAAGGGGCTCAGATCTTCGAGGCGGTGGGACTCAACGATCAAGTGATCGAGCGCTGTTTCACGGGGACGGCCAGTCGGGTGCAAGGCGTCGGGTTCGACGTCCTGGAAGCCGAAGGGCTGCGTCGGCAGGCCCTCGGTTATCCGCCTCCAGGCCGAGCCGCAGAGGAAGGACTGCCCAACCCGGGCGAGTTTCACTGGCGAGTGAACGGGGAGCGGCACGGCTGGGAGCCCGAAGCGATTGCCAATTTACAGATTGCCGCTCGCACCGACGATCGCGAAGCCTATCGCCGTTTCGCCCGGCACGTCAACGAAGACGCGCATCGCCGTTGCACGCTGCGGGGGCTGCTGAAGTTCAAACCCGGCGCCGCCGGCGGCCCGATCCCGCTGGACGAAGTCGAGCCCGCCAGCCAAATCGTGAAGCGGTTTTGTACCGGCGCCATGAGCTTCGGTTCGATCTCGGCGGAGTCGCACGAAACGCTGGCGGTGGCCATGAACCGGATCGGCGGCAAGAGCAACACGGGAGAAGGGGGCGAAGACCCGACTCGTTTCCAGCCTCTCCCCAACGGCGACTCCAAGCGTTCCGCCATCAAGCAGGTGGCATCGGGACGATTCGGCGTCACCATCTGGTATTTGGCGAACGCCGACGAGCTGCAGATCAAGATCGCTCAAGGCGCCAAGCCGGGCGAAGGGGGAGAATTGCCCGGGCGCAAGGTCGACGAGAACATCGCTCGCATCCGCTATTCCACTCCGGGTGTCGGTCTGATCAGCCCGCCTCCTCACCACGACATCTACTCGATCGAAGACCTGAAGCAACTGATCCATGATCTGAAGAACGCCAATCCCTCGGCCCGCATCAGTGTCAAACTGGTCGCGGAGATCGGAGTCGGCACGATTGCGGCGGGGGTGGCCAAGGCGTTCGCCGACCACATCGTGATCGCCGGCGATGTGGGAGGTACCGGCGCGTCGCCGTTGACGAGTATCAAGCATGCCGGCTTGCCGTGGGAATTGGGGATCGCGGAAACGCAGCAGACGCTCGTGATGAACGACCTCCGCAGCCGCGTCGTGCTGCAAACCGACGGCGGACTCAAGACCGGCCGCGACATCGTCATCGCCGCGCTGTTGGGAGCCGAAGAATTCGGCTTCGCCACCGCCCCCCTGATTTCCCTCGGCTGCATCATGATGCGCAAGTGCCATCTCAACACCTGTCCCGTCGGGATCGCCACCCAAGATCCCGAACTGCGAGCCAAATTCAAAGGCCAACCGGAGCATGTGGTGAATTACTTCTTCATGGTCGCCGAGGAAGCTCGCGAACTGATGGCCGAGATGGGATTCCGCAGCTTCGATGAAATGATCGGGCGGGTCGACTGTCTGGAAACCGACGATTGCATCCGGCATTGGAAGGCCGACGGGCTCGATCTTTCGGGATTGCTCACCCCGGCACCCCGGCCGCACGATCGGGTCGAGGTCCGTTGCATACGGACTCAAGATCATGGCCTGGACAAGGCACTCGACCGGAAACTCATCGAGTTGGCGCAAGGGGCCATCGAGGACGGCAAGCCGGTCCGGCAATCCCTGGAGATCGTCAACACCAACCGAGCCGTCGGAGCGACCTTGAGTCACGAACTGGTGAAACGCTGGGGGGAAGACGGACTTCCCGACGACACCATCCACTTCCGCCTGAGCGGGTCGGCCGGACAGAGCTTCGGCGCATTCCTGGCTCGAGGCATCACGCTGGAACTGGAAGGGGACGCCAACGACTACGTCGGCAAGGGCCTCTCAGGCGGACGGATCGTGATCCGGCCACCACAGCAGTCTCCGTTTCCACCGGAAGAGAATATCATCGTGGGGAACGTGGTGCTGTACGGGGCGACTCGCGGCCATGCGTTTTTCCGTGGCCGAGCCGCCGAGCGGTTCGCGGTGCGCAACAGCGGCGCGTGGGCCGTGATCGAAGGAGTCGGCGATCACGGGTGCGAATACATGACGGGCGGACGAGTGGTGGTGCTCGGTGCCACCGGACGCAACTTCGCGGCCGGGATGTCGGGGGGGATTGCCTACGTCTGGGACCCCGACGCCAGCTTCCTGACGCGATGCAACCTGGGCATGGTCGAGTTGGAACGCGTCGAACAAGACGACGATATCTCCGAGTTGTTCGAGTTGATCGAGCAGCACCGTCATTGGACCGGCTCCACCGTGGCCGATCGCGTACTCGATGCGTGGCCCAAGATCCTCCGCGAATTCGTCAAGGTCATGCCGATCGACTACAAACGTGTGCTGGAGGCGCAGAAGGCGGCCATGGAAACATTGACTTGAAGCGCAAGATACCGCAGCAGGCTTCAGGCTTCAGGCTTCAGGCTTCAGACTTCAGACTTCAGACTTCAGGCTTCAGGCTGAAAAACCGACTCCCCAGTCTTCGCCGACGGAAAGGCTCGTCCATCATGGGCAAACCCACTGGTTTCAAAGAATACCCGCGACATACGGTTCCGTACCGTGCCGCCGAGGAGCGAATCGGCGATTATGCCGAGATCCAGACGGCGGCCGACGCGTCCGACTTGGTGATCCAAGGAGCGCGGTGCATGGATTGCGGCGTCCCCTTCTGCCAGTCGGCCACCGGCTGTCCCGTCGACAACTTGATTCCCGAGTGGAACGACCTGGTCTACCAGGGACGTTGGCGCGACGCCATCGCTCGGCTGCACCGCACCAACAACTTCCCCGAGTTCACCGGCCGGGTCTGTCCTGCGCCGTGCGAGGGCGCGTGTGTGCTGGGAATCATCGAGCCGCCCGTGACGATCAAGAACATCGAGTGCACGATCGTCGATCGAGCCTGGCAGGAGGGCTGGATCGAGCCGCAGCCGCCGGCCGTGCGAACGGGCAAACGCGTAGCCGTCGTGGGGTCGGGGCCGGCCGGCTTGGCGGCCGCGGATCAACTCAATCGAGCCGGTCACGAGGTGACGGTTTACGAACGGGCCGATCGGATCGGGGGATTGTTGATGTACGGCATTCCCAACATGAAGCTGGACAAGCAGGTCGTCCAGCGCCGCATCGACTTGATGGCGGCCGAAGGTGTGAAGTTCGTCACCGGGGCCGATGTGGGGAAGACGGTCGACGCCCGCGAAGTCTACGAGAACTGCGATGCCCTGTTGCTGGCGACGGGAGCCACCCGGCCTCGAGATTTGCAAGTGCCGGGGCGCGAGTTGGCGGGCATCCACTTCGCAATGGATTTCTTGACCGCCAATACCAAGTCGCTCCTCGACCACGGTGATCCGTCGGCGACGCCGATCCACGCCGGTGGCAAGGACGTGGTGGTGATCGGCGGCGGAGACACGGGAACCGACTGCCTGGCGACGGCCGTTCGCCACGGCTGCCGCAGCCTGGTCAACTTCGAACTGTTGCCGAAGCCACCGGCCGAGCGAGCGCCCGACAATCCCTGGCCTCAATGGCCTCGCATCTACCGCGTGGACTACGGCCACGAAGAGGCTCGAGAAAAATTCGGCCGCGATCCTCGCGAATTCTGCATCTTGACCAAGGAATTTCGCGGCGACGCGGAAGGACGCGTGTGCGAGATCGTCACGGTGGATGTGGAATGGACGCGCGAAGGGGGGCGATGGCAGATGACGGAAGTGGCCGGCAGCCGGCGAAGTTGGAAGGCCGATCTGGTGCTGCTGGCGATGGGCTTTCTCGGGCCGGAAGATTATCTTGCCCACTCCCTGGGACTGGCTCGCGACGATCGGTCGAATATCGAAGCTCCCTACGGGAAGTACGCGACCAGCATCGACCGGGTCTTTGCAGCCGGGGACTGCCGGCGCGGACAGTCGCTGGTGGTGTGGGCCATTCACGAGGGACGTGGAGCGGCCGCGGCCATCGACGCATTCCTGCGCTGAAGGGAACCGAGGGCGGCGCTTCGCCGCCGGCTTGCAGCGGGAAAGGTTTTACATGACGGCACCCATGAGTTTCATGCCGGCCGCCTCGGCGATGCGGCGTCGCCGCACGAAGCGACGCAACGCACAGCGTGGCTGCTCGGGGTAGGCTGCTCCGTTCCTCACCGCCGCCATCACGGTTTCGTCTCGGCCACCTTAACGGAGAGGCCGACATCGGCGGCTGGCGATGCCGGGCTGCTCGACCGGGTGAGTCGCGCCCTCAGGCGCCAGCGGCCGACGAAGTCGTGGATCTTGAACAACAGCCGGTTGTCGCCTTTCTTCAGGCGAATGGGGACGACATCCTTGTCGTACTCGAACGGCTGCGGTACCAGTCGCTGCACGACCTTCTTCCCGTTGACGATGACTTCGAACATATCGTCGCCACTGACTCGCAAGTAGACCGTCTGCTCGCGGGGCGATTCAATGGTGGTGTAGGCGAAACCGGTGACGGAGTCGAGTCGGCCGAAGTGGGCTTCCAGGTCGAGGATTCCCGTGGGATTGTCGAGTGTGACGCTTTTCCAGACGGCCTTCCGCTTCCCCTTGCCCCGATAGCTGGCTTGCAAGTCGATGGTCTGCTCAGGCGGAAGGACGGTGCGGATTCCGGCTCCGCCGCTGTTGTCGAACGGACCGCAGATCTTCCAGTTGCGAATCAGTCCGGCCTGCGTGGTGATCTTGGCCAAGTGGGAGGCGATCAAATCGACTTCTTGCGGCTTGATCCAGTTCGCCCGCTTGGCGGCCATCTCGTCGACGGTTTCCTTCCACTGCGGGGGCGTCTTCCGCTGGGCCAGCACCCGCGACAAATCGTGGCACTCGCTGCAGCGGATCTCCGCGGCGGCGACGGCATCGGTTTGCAGCGGAAGGATTTTGCGGTCGTGTTCGCGGGCCAGCTTGGCACTCTCGGCTCGGCTGTAACTGGGATACTCGTCTTTGCCGGGAAGGTTGTCCCATTGGGCTCCCAGGTCGACCCACAGAGCGAACAGCGATTTCTCCTCATCGCTCAGCGGTGTGTCGGGAGGACACTGATTGACGGGAGCATCATAGAGGAAGCTGTGGCCGTACAGACGCCAGATCAGGGGAGACTTGCGAGCGAATCCCGGGTAGATGAATTTGCCGAGTTTGGCATTGGCCGCCGCGCTGAGATTCAAATAGGCCCGATTGAAGACAGCCGCGCGAATCGCCGATGCTCCGGTACTGCGCACGGCTGTGCGCTGGTAGACCAGTTCGTTGCCGTGCGACAGATCCAGTCCGCCGGCGGGTTCGCGATCGTTGTGGCAACGGACGCATTTCGACTCGATCAGCGGCGTCAGGTCGCGGCGAAAGTCGACCGTGCGTCGCTCTTCGGGAGGCGGATCGAGTTGGACGGGACCGGACCGCGCGGCCAACGGCACTGCCGACAGATCGGGAATCGTCGTGCGGTGTTCATGGCAACCAATGCAGACCCGCCGCTCGCCCGGACGGACCCAGGCCCATGTCAGGGCGTCCTGCAGTGCCATGCCGTTTTCGTCGAGTGTCTGCCAGTGCAGCACCGTGTCGGCCGGCACTTCGACGTAAAATGAGCCGTCTTCTTCGACCGGGACCTCGCCGACGACACGCTTCTGTTCGAAGTTGCTGATCGAATTCGACGAAGAACCGAACGAAGAGTAGCCGATTCCCGGAGGAAAGGTGCGGAAGAACGGGTCTTCATCGTTGATGCCGAAGCCCTCGATAATCCGTACCTTCTTGATTTGTCCCGGTTGGATAAACGCCTCCTTGTCGAGCTGGCCCAGATAGGCGTTGAGGCAGAGCAGCGTACCGGTCTTTTTTTCCGGTTCGATCCCGTGGTCGGGGACAATGCGAGGAACCGGGCGGGGTTCGACGAAGATCGGGTTGAGCGACTGGTAGCGCTCATCGTTGTAAACGGGCTGGCCTACCTTGCGGCGGTCCAGATCGAACCAGTAGATGCCGTATTTGACCATCGGTCCGTCCGGATTGCGGTATCCACTCCAGGCGGGCTTGGGAGACCATACCACCAGCAGTCGACCATCTTCGGTCGGATAGGGATCGCGGTAGCGGCCGCCCGGTGAATCGGGGCCGTATTTCTTCACATCGGGAGTCAACACATCCAGCGTTTTCGGATCGTCGGGGTCGCCGGGAGTGATCATGGCCAATTGGCCGCCACCGTAACAGTGGTGAAACACGCTGTCGATGAACACGATCCGGCCATCGGGCATTTCCCGTTGCTTCCAGCGAAAGCCACCGCGATGATTGCCCCAGAAGTCGATAAAGCCCGTTCCGTCGGGGTTCATGGTGAAGAAGGCGGAAGCTCCCGAAGTATGGAAACGCATGCCATGATGCTGCCAACTCTGAAAGAGCAGCCGACCGTCCCGCATGACGATGAATTCCGAGTCGGAACTTACGTTGAACGTGATCTGTTCGACGTGCGATCCATCGGCGTTGCAGCGGTGAGCCAGGCGAGCATGGTCGCGATCGTATTCATCCCGGTTGCGCTCCGGTGTCATCGCCACGTGCCGCGTGGAGGAAAAAACGATCCGTCCATCGGGCAGATAGTGAGGCGAACAGACGTCGGCCATGCCGCGAGTGATCTGCCGTTTCCCCGAACCGTCGATGTTCATTTCCCATACTTCCCAACCATCCTTGGCCGTCTTCTTGCCGGCGAACACGATCTTCTTGCCGTCCCAGGAGAGTTCCGGTTCCTCCACGCCGAAGAAATCCTCGGTAAGGACGGTGAGTCTGCCATTGGGCGCCGGAGGCGCGAGTCGAACGATTTGCGATCCGCGGACGTGAGCCGAACGGCCGAAATGGTACATGAACGGTTCGTAGTAGATCCCCGGCTGCCCGTCGGGCTTGTTGGGAATGCGGACGAAAATCACGGACTCGGCGTCGTTGCCCATCGCCGAGCTGAGGTCCCCGGCGATCAGGACTCCCAGGATCATCATTGTCAGCACGATGAAGTGCTGGTTTCTGCGACAAGCGTGAACGGGCGTCTTCATGGCGGGGTCCTCATTCTTCGCTGACAGGTGGCACCGTCGGTTGCTCCGGCTTTTTGGCCTGGGGCCGTACGGGTACGCCGGCGCGTCACGGATTCAAAGTGACTTCAGATACTCGACGAGATCACGCAGCTCGGCTTCGGACAGGTCGGAAGTCGAGCCGTGCTCGTCCTCGGGATTGAATCTGGTAAAGATCTCCATCAGAGTTCGGGCTCGGCCGTCGTGCAGGTAGGGCGGACTGTCCCACACACCAAGCAGTTGAGGCACATCGAACTCGTCAGCCGCGATCGTTTCGCCATTCGGCAGTACGAGATCGCCTGGTCGGCCTCGACCGAGTCCGACCGAGACGCGTTCGCCGGAAGTGAAGCGGCCCGGCGTGTGGCACTCGGCACAGCCCGCTCGCTCTTCGAAGATCTTCTTCCCGCGCAAAGCGGCTTGGCTGAGTCGGCCGTCCGGGCCGCGGTAGGGGTTGGGCAGGAGCGGGGTTTCATGGACAAACCTGGCCAGTGCCTCCAAGTCGGGAGGACTCAACGGCTGCCCGCGCATCGCGCCGCTTACGGTGGGCCCGCATTCATTGGCGCCGATTTCGGCCGCCTCGCCCTGCCAGCGGAAGGGAGCGGTCCCTTTCACTCCCCGAAAACTGCGGATGTTCTTGGGGTTTCCCAGGCCGTCGTCCTCCAGATCCCAACTGAGACCCGTGGTGTGGCCTTCGGGATGGCAACTGGCGCAGGAGAATTGACGTTGGAAACAGATGGTGGCCGAATGGAACAGGATTTCTCCCCGTCGCAGCGTCGACAACTCGGCAGCATGGCCTACGTCGATCGTTGAGATGACCTCGCGAGCGGCCACGTCGATGGCACTCACCGAATTGCCCAGATGGTTGGCCACATAAACCCGCTTACCGTCGGCGGAGATGGCGATTCCATAGGGGTTCGTGCCGACGGGAATCCGAGCCGCGATGAACTGGCGACTGAGACTGAGTCGCCGGCGGAGGTCGCCTCGCTTGTGCGGAGCGGTCTTTCGGACGAGTTGCAGCGCCTTCTTCAGGTCGATCACGACGACTTCGTTCACGCCGCCGCACGTGACGAAGGCCCAGCGGCCATCGGGTGTCACGGCGATGTCATAGGGATTGGCATAGTAGGTGGTGAACTCGTCCAGCAGCAGCATGACCTGGCGGGGCTCACGGCCGTCGAGAAACACGAAACTGAAACCGTTCGCGTTGACCCACCCCTGCTGGACCTGAGTCAGCGGTGTGAAGGGATTGGGATTCAGGTGAGCAACCATCAGGACCTTGGGGGAAACCTGAGCCATTCCCCGCAGATTGCTCGTCATTTCCATCGGAATGCGGTCGACCACCTTGCGACCGGCCAGATCGATCACATCGACCCACCGCGTCGGCGAATAGGCGTCGCAGGTGACGAACAACTGCTGGCCGTCGGCGCTGACGAGCAGATGGCGAGGATTGGGATCGACGGGAACCGTCGCCACGACCGAGAGCGACTGAGGATCGATGAGTTGGACGGATTCGTCCTTGCCCAGACACGATACGAAGATCGTGCCGCGCGGACCGACAGCCACGTCATAGGGTTGATTGGCGGTCGCCACCGACCCAAGCTTCTTGCCCGAGGCGGCATCCATTACCGAAAGCGTGTCGTCGAGTCGATTGGCGACATACACGCGCTTGCCATCGCGACTGACCGCAATGCCCACCGGTCCCTTCCCCGCGGGAAACTCGCCGGCGACCCGTCCCTGCTTGACATCGATCCGGGAGACCGTGTCGGCCGTCCGGTTGGCGGTATAGATCCACATTCCGTCGGGACTGACGGCCAGTTGGTACGGACTGCGGTCGACTTGGGCCATGGCCGAGCCCACCGCCAGCGAGCAAGTCAACACCGCCCACCCGATACAGCCGCATGCGAATCGGTTCATACCTGGTTCTCCTTCATTGACGAGTGTGCGTGTCCGGTCGGTTCGTGACTCGAGTCGACTCGTAACGGAGAAGACTCGTCTCCGTGGACGCGATAGAGAAACGCTCCCAAAGTCTCGCCGTCGTGGCGCGCCCGACGGTAATGCGTCAGCAGGGGACGCAGCGTGGGGATGATGTCTTGGCGAGGGACCAGGTCGCGATAAAGACGGT
>Ga0256839_1000790_pt1 | contig 40471 bp, 45 predicted proteins | sample 354166metaG_FD_185968 | JGI IMG/M metagenome (GOLD analysis project Ga0256839, IMG submission 185968) | Hydrothermal vent microbial communities from Mid Atlantic Ridge, Atlantic Ocean - 354-166 | ecosystem: Environmental > Aquatic > Marine > Hydrothermal vents | place: Atlantic Ocean: Mid...
CCAGCCTGATGCTCCTTCAAGATACCGATGATCCGCTCTCCGCCGAAACGGCTTCTCTTCATCGTCTGTCCCCTCCGTCGAAGAACAGACCAACACAAATTCGAGGACTTTTCTGGGGAGCAGGTCACCGCGTGTTCTTTGGTCGCCCATTGCTCTTGATCGACTACCAGCGCCACCTGAAAACCAGGTCGAAGTTGCAGCGCAAATGGATGTCGATCCGGAATCATGTCTTTATCGGCGCAACAGTGTCCGGCTCCCTGAAACTGCTGGCAATCAAACTGAATATGCCCGGAGCCATTGGCCAGGCAGATTGGGCCTTCGCGGCGGTTTCCATGGTCGCCGTCGTTCTCATGATCTTCCAGTGCTTCAGCATCCCTTCCTTTTTTCTTTGGCGCCAGCGTATTTGATCCTGAGTTTGCCTTAGATACCCGTAAAGCAGGTCGCGCAGTTCCTTCCTGAATACAGCCAGTGCACCCGGTAAAGATGGCGGAAGCGGGCCGCCGGCCCGCTCGGTCGCTGTCACCCTGACAAAGGGGATTCGGACGAGCCGAACGCCCTTTGTCGCAGGGGGAAGGCGCGGCCTTCCCCCTCGGGCAACGCGTGTTTTGCGCCACCGGGCCCTCGCGCTGGCGCGCTGCGGGCCGCACCACTGACCCAAAACAGCCTTGCCTCGCCCCCATCCGCGTTCGCCACGTGGCAGGCTGCGAAGGCGCGTGCAGGGCGCGCGCTTCGCAACCAACTGAACCTAAAAGAGCAAACCAATATGCCCAGCTCAGAAATCACCGAGAATGGAAAGCTTATGCTGGCCAAAATGGCCAAGCTATCTGGCGTTTCACAGGGGAGAGATGGCGCGCTGGGGAGGATTCGAACCCCCGACCCCCTGATTCGTAGTCAGGTACTCTATCCAACTGAGCTACCAGCGCGCGGACAGGCGGGGTGTAGCCGCCTGCGGTGCCCATTGCAAGGGGCTAAATGCAGCAGCGCGCGGGGAGCGGCTCAGGCTGCGGCCTCGTCCAGGATCAGGTTCGCCTTCGGCAGCCGGATGACGAAAACCGTTCCCCCGGCGCCGGTTTCCTCCAGCTCCAGCCGCCCGCCGTGGCCACGCACCAGTTCGGCGGCGATCGCCAGCCCGAGCCCGTATCCGCCCTTCCTGGTGCCCCCCTGGAACGGCTGGAACAGGTGCTCCCGCGCCTTGGCCGGCAGACCGGGGCCGGTATCGCGGACGATGATCGTCCAGTCGTCTTCGGTTTCCGCCCCCGTGATCGAGATCTCGCCGCCGCCGCCGGCAATGGCCTGACGCGCGTTGCGCACGAGATTGGAGAGCACCCGATAGAGCTGCTCCGGGTCCACCCGCACCACCATCCCGGCAGGCACATCCCGCAGGAAGCGCAGCTCCTGCCCGGCGGCGGCGACGCGCTCGTTGTCGAGAACGTCATCCACGATCTCGCGCAGCGGCACCCGGGCAAGCCTCGGGGGCGGCTCTTCGGCCTTGCCGAAGGCCAGCGTCGATTCGCACAGGCTGACGGCGCGGGCGATGGAGCCGAGCAGCTTCGGGATCGCGCGGCGCACCTTCGGGTCGGCGCTGCGTTCGAGCCGGTCGGCGAACAGCTGGGCCGTGGTCAGGATGTTGCGCAGGTCATGGCTGATCTTGGCCACCGCCGCACCCAGCTGGGCCAGATGCGCCTTCTGCCGCAGCGCACCGGTCAGCTGGGTCTGCATCGAACGCAGCGCCGCTTCCGCTTCCCGCAGCTCGGTGACGCCGGCTGTCGGCGCGATGATCCGGCGCGCATCCTCCGGTGCCTCGGCATAGCTGGTCATCGCGTTGACGACCCGCCTGATCGGCTTCACGATGAACTGCCGCACGGCGAAGAACAGCAACAGCGCCGTCAGCGCCGAGATGACGGCCGAAAGCGCCAGGATCCGCAGCCCGTAGTCGATCATGGCGACGCGCAGCGGGGCGGTGTCCATGGTTACCTCGATCAGCAGGCCTCCTTCCCGGACCGGTTCGCCGATGACCCGGATGATCCTCTCTTCCGGCTCTGCCAGGGTGGCCAGCGCATCCATGATCAGCGTCAGGGATGACGGATCGCGCAGGTCGTAGGTGGCGGAAACCGGCTGCGGCAGCGGCGATGACAGCATCAGCTGCCGGATCTCGTCCCGCGCCAGCACCACGTTGTAGACGCCGGCATTGGCAAGCAGCTCGCGTTCAAGCTCCTCGTCGATCATGTCGGTGGCCAGCAGCGCCAGCGAGGCGATCTGCGCCCGTTCCAGGCGCAGCAGCAGGTAATCCTGCCGGAACCGCGCCACCGAAGGCACGAAGATCAGCACCTCGGCCAGCATGACGAAAACCACCGTCAGCACCAGGAAGCGCCCCGATAGCGATCTGAAGAACATCCGCCTGCCCTCTCCCGGGCACCCGGATCAGGGCAGGAACTTCTGCACCAGCCGGACGACCCGCTTCACCCCAGCACTATCAAACAGGCGGGGCGAAAAATAGGCCCCCGCCGCACGCTTGCCGAGCTCGCCCAGCGTCGGGTAGGGGGCGACCATCGCGGCGATCTGCGACATCTTCATCCGGTTGGCCAGCGCCAGCGCCCACAGCCCGATCAGCTCGCCCGCCTGCGCCCCGACGATGGAAGCCCCCACCGGGCGCCCCCGGAACACCATCACCTTGATCAGCCCTTCGGACTGCCCGCCGGCAATGGCGCGGTCGTTTCCGGCATAGGGAAAGCGCACCACCTCCAGCATTTCCTCGCCGTATTCCCGCAGCGCCTCCGCCTCGGTCAGACCCGCCTGGGCCAGCTCCGGATCGGTATAGGTGACCCTGGGGATGTGATCCGTGCGCACCTTCGAGGGCAGGGCGAACAGCATCGAGCGGATGATCACCCCGGCATGATACCCCGCTACATGGGTGAACTGCAGCGCCCCGGCCACGTCGCCGATGGCATAGACCCGCCGGTTGGTGGTGCGCAGCCCGGCATCCACCGTGATGGTGCGCCCGGCCTCTATGCCGGCGGCCCCGAGCCCGAGCCGGTCGATGTTCGCCCGCCGGCCGACCGCCACCAGCAGGTGGCTGCCCCGGAACGTCCGGCCGCCGGCGGTTTCCACCTCGATGGCCCCGGACGTGCCGCGCACTGCTGCCGCCGGCGCCCGCTCGACGATCTCCACCCCTTCCTCACGCAACCGCTTCAGCACCACCGCCGCCAGCTCCGGGTCGTCCCGGCCCAGCGCCGCCGCTCCCTCGATCACCGTCACCCTGGAGCCCAGCCGCCGATGCGCCTGGGCCATTTCCAGCCCGATCGCTCCGGCTCCGATGATCAGAAGATGTCCGGGGCGCTCGCGCAGCTCGAACAGGGTTTCGCTGGTCAGGAAGGGAACATCCTCCAGCCCCGGAATCGGCGGCACGAGGGGCGACGATCCGGTGGCGATCACGAAGCGGCGGGCCGCGATCACCGCATCGCCCGCCCGCACCTCGCGCCGGGACACGAAGCGGCCGTATTCGCGGATCACCCGCACGCCCATCCCCTCGAAGCGTTCCTGGCTGTCGTGGGGGGCGATGGTCCCGATCACCCGCGCCACATGCTCCATGGCCGCCGCGTAGTCCACCCGTGGCACCGCCGGGGCCACGCCGAAGGGCGCGCCCGCCCCCATCGCATGGGCCTGCTTCGCCGCGGCGAGCAGCGCCTTGGACGGCACGCAGCCGTGATTGAGGCAGTCGCCCCCCATCCGCCCGCCTTCCAGCAGCACCACCCGGGCGCCCATCTGCACCGCCCCCGCGGCCACCGCAAGCCCGCCCGCACCGGCACCGATGATGCAAACGTCGGTCCTGATCCGCTCCATGCCGTTACCTCCGTGCCTGCATCCGACGCACGGCCCGGAGCAGGACCGGCAACCCCGCAAGCACCGACAGCCCGACCAGCGGCAGCAAGATCTGCGGTTCGAACATGATCCCCGGATCTGGCGTTTCGCCCCGCGCGAATACCGCCCCGAGCCCGGAGCCGACCGAAGTATAGACGACCGTGCCGGGGATGATCCCCAGAAAGGTCGTGACCGCAAACCGGAACAGGCTCACCCCCAGGAAGGCCGGCGCGACATTCGCCACGAAGAAGGGAACCGCGGGCACGAGCCGCATCAGGAACAGGACCGACCACTGGTTCTCGTCGATCCCCGCCTTCAGCCGCCGAATCGCCCCCGCCGATTGTTCCATCCGCACCGCCAGCCGCTCTCCCAGCCCCCGCTTGGCGATCAGGAAGATGGCAACGGCCCCCAGCGTGGCGGCGAGCACGTTGAAAACCGCTCCGGGGAAGATGCCGAACAGGAACCCCCCGGTCAGCGTGGCCAGCGTGGCCCCCGGCAGCGAAAACGCCACGATCGCGGTATAGGCCAGCATGAAGAGGGCGACGCTGAGCATGTAATGCGCATCGCGAAACGCCAGCAGGGCCGCGCGGTTTTCCCGCAGGGTCTCGAAGGACAGGCTGTCCCCCAGCACGAAATAGCCCAGAACCGCCACGCCCGCGACGCCGGCCAGAAGCAGCACCCCGCCGCCCTCACGCCGCGCGCCGCCCTGCCCGCGCTCATCCGACATCCGCTCTCCCGCCTCTTCCACCCGTGCCCGTTCCGTTTTCCATGTGCCTTGTGCCTTGTCCCATACGCTCTTTCCCGGAGGTCCATACGCTACGCCCTTTCCGGGCCCGCATCACCCGCAAACACGCCCAAATGGCGAACATGCCGGCACAACATGCGCGCGGTTCCCGCCGTGCAACAGCCCGCTCACGCAGCCTTGATCGCCGGTGATCCGCGCCCGCTCCCTCGCGTCGCCGAAGGAGGAAGCCGGGGCATTTCACGAAGACCGCCGCTCCCGCCTCCTCCCCCTGCTGCGGCTTCCCCGCCCATTGCGAATTGACAGCCGCCTTCACAGCCCCTAAAGGACAGGCTTCGAACATGTCCCGCCTCCGGGCAGGCCGCCGTCCGGAACCTTGCCCGGAACGCTGCCCGGAGCCGGCGGCCGGGCACGGCCCCGGCGGCAGCACCACGGAGAACCGCGATGAAGCGCACATTCCAACCTTCCAACCTGGTCCGCAAGCGGCGCCACGGCTTCCGGGCGCGCATGGCTACCAAGGCCGGCCGGAAGATCATCAACGCGCGCCGGGCGCGAGGCCGCAGGCGCCTGAGCGCCTGAGCCGCCTCCGCAGGGCGGGCCGGTGAGACCGCCCGAGGAATCCGGGGCAGGCGAAGCCGCCGGGGCCGCGGCCGGGCCGCCGGCGATGTCCGTTCGGCCGCCCGCTCGCCCGGAGGTCCTGCGCCGGCGCGGCGATTTCCTGCGCGCCACCCGCGCCCGCCGGCAGGTGCTCCCGGGGTTCGTCCTGCAGGCCAGAAAACGCGCCCCCGGCGAGGCCGGAGAAGGGATTCGCGTCGGCTTCACCTGTTCGAAGAAGGTCGGCAATGCGGTAGCCCGCAACCGCGCCAGGCGCCGCCTGCGCGAAACCGCCCGCCTCGTGCTGCCCACCCACGGCCGCCCCGGCTGGGACTACGTGCTGATCGGGCGGGCCGGGGTAACGGCGCAGCGCCCCTTCACGCTTCTGCTGGCAGACTTGAGAAGCGCCCTGAAAAAGATACATGGCAAGGAGGAATGACACCCCTGGCCCATATCGTCGCACTGCCGGTTCGCGCCTATCGGCTGCTGTTCTCGCCCTGGGTCGGCCACGGCTGCCGCTACCAGCCCACCTGCTCGGCCTATGCGCTCGAGGCGCTGGAACGCCACGGCGCTCTCAGAGGCAGCTGGCTGGCCCTGCGCCGCATCGGGCGCTGTCACCCCCTTGGCGGCAGCGGCCACGACCCGGTTCCCGGAACCGATTCCCCCGATTCCTCCGACCCGGAACAGGGTTGATGCGCATGGCATCCCGCACCGGCGGCGGGCTTGACGGAGCCGGTGCGGAACCGCGATAATCATGTATTCTCATGTATGAATGCAATTCGCAGCCATCAGGGGGAAACGCGCGATGTCTTTCGAATTTCAGGGCAGGACGATCGAGACCAACGCCAACGGCTTTCTCGAAAACCAGGACGACTGGAGCGAGGAGATGGCCCGCCACATGGCCGCCGCCGAAGGTATCGGCGAGCTGACCGAGCGCCACTGGGACGTCATAAGCTACCTGCGCGAGGAATACTTCGACAACCACCAGAACCAGCCCAACACCCGCACCATCATCAAGGCGATGAGCGAACGCTGGGGCGAAAAGATCAAGCAGAAGGATCTCTACGATCTGTTCCCGCTCGACCCTTCCAAACAGGGCGGGCGCATCGCCGGGCTGCCCGAAAGCAAGCGCAAGGGCGGCTACTGATCGCCCGCTCGCCCGGGCGGGGCGCCCTTGCCGCCCTGCCCCCCGGGCTGTAAAGCGGGGCCATGCTCGATGAGGCCGACGACATCCACCCGCTTTTCCGCGGCGCGCCGAAAACCACCGAATTTCGCAAGCTGCGCAAGCGGATCCTGCGCAACGTGCGCGAGGCGGTCGAGCAATACGGCATGGTCGAGCGCGGTGCGCGCTGGCTGGTCTGCCTTTCGGGAGGCAAGGACAGCTACACCCTTCTGGCCGCCCTGTACGAGCTGAAATGGCGCGGCCTGCTGCCGGTCGAGCTGCTGGCCTGCAACCTCGATCAGGGCCAGCCCGGCTTTCCGGCCACGGTGCTGCCGGAATTTCTGGAGCGGATGCAGGTGCCGCACCGGATCGAATACCAGGACACCTATTCGGTAGTGAAGGAAAAGATCCCCCGGGGGCGGACCTACTGCGCCCTGTGTTCGCGCCTGCGCCGCGGCCACCTCTACAGAATCGCCCGCGAAGAGGGCTGCTCGGCGGTGGTGCTCGGCCATCACCGCGACGACATTCTCGAAACCTTCCTCATGAACCTGTTCCACGGTGGACGGCTGGCCACCATGCCGCCCAAGCTGGTCAACGAGGAGGGCGATCTGTTCGTCTATCGACCGCTGGCCCATGTGGCCGAGGCCGACTGCGCGAAATTCGCCCGCGCCATGAACTACCCCATCATCCCCTGCGACCTGTGCGGCAGCCAGGACGGGCTGCAGCGCCAGCAGGTCAAGGCGATTCTCGACGAATGGGAACGCAACAACCCCGGCCGCCGGCAGGTGATGTTCCGGGCCCTGATGAACGCCCGCCCCTCGCATCTGCTGGATCCGAAGCTGTTCGACTTCGCCGGGCTGCGCCGGAAACCCTCCGGATTTGAACAAAATCCGCTGCAAATCCGGCCCGGCCGTTAACGTTCGGGACAGCCGGAAGCCCCTAGCCTGCCCTCGATCTCGCTGCGATTCCGCCACTGTGAGGGCTGAACATATGTCGACCGGCACGCACCCCCGTCTCCGGCGGTTCTTCAACCGCCTCCAGGAGGCCTTGCACGGCCCGCAGCTGCTGGCCTTCCTGCCGGCAATGACCTTGGGGGCCTACTGGTTCGGCGGCGAGGGGTTGCTGATATTCTTCGCGCTGGTCCTGCCTGCGGCCTTCGCCATTGCCGGCATGTTCTCCGGAACCGGCCCGGCCTGGAGCGCCGCGCGAGACCGGGAAACCGACCTGCACCTGCGCACCGTGGCCGAAAAGGCCCTGTCGGAAACGCTCGCCAGCGCCCCGGCAACCGGCATGACGACCGCCGCCCTGGCGATCGAGCTGGACGGTTTCGCCGACATCGAGCGCCAGTATGGCCGCCGCGCCGCCTCCTCGCTCATGAAGCGCGCCGCCGAACGCCTTGCCGGGGCGCTGCGCGACGGCGATCACGTGGTCCGCCTGGACGGGCCGCGTTTTGCGGTCGCGCTTTCGCCGGTGCGCCGCGCCGACCTGGAAACGATGATCAGGCTGGCATCCCGCCTGCAGGCGGCCATCGCCGAACCGTTCTCGGTGGACGCGACCCGGGTCTTCCTGACCGCATCGGTCGGCTTCTGCCTGCCCGACCGGGCCCAGGCCCGCACCGGCCCGGCCCTGCTCGACGGCGCGCTGAGCGCCCTGGAAACCGCCCTGAACCACGGCCCCGGCGCGATCCGCGCCCATGCGCCCGAAGAGGAACGCCCGGCGAGGACTTCCCGCTTTTCCCAGTCGGAACTGGCCGAGGCGCTGGACAGCGGCCAGATCAGGCCGTGGTTCCAGCCCCAGGTCTCGACCGATACCGGCGCGCTGACCGGATTCGAGGCGCTGGCCCGCTGGGAACACCCCGAGAAGGGGCTTGTTTCGCCGCAGGATTTTCTGCCGGCGCTGGAGGACATGGGGCTGCAGGAGAGGCTCTGCGAGATCATGGTCTCACGTTCGCTCGCAGCGCTGCGCCAGTGGGAGCGCGCAGGGCACAGGGTGGCCTGCGTCGGGGTCAATTTCTCCCAAAACGAGCTGACCAACCCGAAGCTGTGCGAATGGGTCAGCTGGGAGCTGGACCGTTACGAGCTGTCGCCGGACAGGCTGTGTGTCGAGATCCTCGAAAACGTCATCGCCGATACCGACGATGACCTCGTGGTGCGCAACATACAGGCGCTTTCGGCGCTCGGCTGCCGGATCGACCTGGATGATTTCGGCACCGGCCATGCCTCCATCGCCAGCATCCGCCGCTTCTCCGTCAACCGGATCAAGATCGACCGCTCCTTCATCACCCGCGTCGATCGCGACCGCGAGCAGCAGAACATGGTCGCCGCGATACTGACCATGGCGGAAAGGCTGGACATCGACACGCTCGCCGAAGGTGTCGAGACCATCGGAGAACATGCCATTCTCGCCCAGCTGGGCTGCGGCCACGTGCAGGGATTTGCCGTAGCCAGGCCGATGCCGCTCGAGGCGACCGAACAATGGATGGTGCAGCATCGCGCCAAGCTGCCCGCAACCCCAAGCGTGGGAAAATCCATCAGTTGAAGGCAGCCTTCCCGCCCGCTGGCACGCACCGGCGAACCTGTTGACATTCCGGGCCCTGCCCTGTTGAACCTCCCTGACCGGAACCGAGCAGGTGGTGCGCCCAAATGGACGATCAGAACAAGAATCTCATTCTCGCCACGGCGCTGAGCTTTCTCGTCATCCTGATCTGGTTCATCCTGTTCCCGCCCCCCGAACAGGGGACACCGGCACCCGAAGAAACCGCCAGCGGGACCGGCGCCGTTCCGCTGGCCCCCGTTCCCGCGGAGCCCGCGCCGACCGGCGCCGCGGCGCCGGATGCCACCGCAGCCCCCGCCCCGGCACCGCGGGCCGAGATCGACACGCCGCGACTTTCCGGAAGCCTTTCGCTTCTGGGCGGGCGCATCGACATGCTGGAGCTGAAGGGTTACCGCGAAACCATCGAGGAGGGGAGCCCGAATGTGGTTCTGCTCCGCCCGGTGGGTCAGGCGGAAGCCTATTACACCATCTTCGGCTGGGCCCCCGGCGGCGCGCTGACGGCCGATGACGTGCCGGGGCCGAACACGCTCTGGCGCCTGGCGCAGGGCTCGCGACTGACCCCCGAAACCCCCCTCCTCCTGGAGTGGGACAACGGCAAGGGGCTGATCTTCCGCCGGAAGATCTCCATCGATTCGAACTACATGTTCACTGTGGAGCAGCAGGTCGAGAACGCGACCGGTGCCCCCGTCCGCATGGCGCCCTATGCCGAAGTGGTTCGCGAGGGCGAGCCCTCCGATCTCAAGGGGTTCTTCATCATCCACGAGGGCGCCATTCGCCAGACCGGCGAGGAGCTGGACGAGATCGGTTACAAGAAGATGCGCGGCTTCGAGGCAGACCCGGTCTGGGGCCCCGGCGCCGATGTGGCCGAAGTGCAGGCAAACGGCTGGATCGGGTTCACCGATCATTACTGGATGACGGTTCTCATCCCCGAAGCCGACCGCCCCTTCACCTCGGTGCTGCGTTACGATGCGGCCCGCGACACCTACAGGTCGATCGCCCGCATGCCGGCGATGGATATCCAGCCGGGGCAGTCGGTCGCGCTCGGCACACGCCTCTTCGCCGGGGCGAAGGAATGGCAGACCATCCGCGACTATGAACGCGAAACCGGAGTTTACAGGTTCATCGACGCGATCGACTGGGGCTGGTTCTTCTTCCTGACCAAGCCGATCTTCGCCGTGCTGCACTGGCTGCGGGAAATCATCGGCAACATGGGCTGGGCGATCATCGGGCTGACGCTCATCATCAAGGCGCTGATGTTCCCGCTCGCCTACAAGTCCTACGTGTCGATGGCCCGGATGAAGGAGCTGCAACCGGAGCTGGAGAAGATCAAGGAGCGCGCCGGCGACGACCGCCAGAAGCTGCAGAAGGAAATGATGGAACTCTATCGCCGCGAAAAGGTGAACCCGGCTTCCGGCTGCCTGCCGATCCTGCTGCAGATCCCGGTATTCTTTTCGCTCTACAAGGTCGTCTTCGTGACGATCGAACTGCGCCACGCTCCCTGGATCGGCTGGATCCGCGACCTGTCGGCGCCTGATCCGTCGTCGATTCTGAACCTGTTCGGGCTGCTGCCCTGGGCGCCGCCGGACCCGAATTCCTTCTTCGCGATCTTCTCGCTCGGTGTGCTGCCGATCCTGCTCGGCATTTCCATGTGGTTGCAGCAGAAACTCAACCCGACCCCGACCGATCCGACCCAGAAGATGATCTTCGCCTGGATGCCCTGGGTGTTCATGTTCATGCTGGGCCAGTTCGCCAGCGGGCTTGTGCTCTACTGGATCACCAACAACACCATCACCTTCGTCCAGCAATATGTCATCATGCGCCGTCACGGTCACAAGCCGGATGTTCTGGGCAACATCCTGCGCGGATTCAGGCGCGAGAGACCCGATCGGGAGTAGGCCCGTGGCGGGGCGGCTTGCCGACATCTGGCGCCATCCGATCAAGGCGCATGGCAGGGAACGGCTGAGCAGCGTGAAACTGCGCGCCGGAGAAACCCTGCCCTGGGATCGCGCATGGGCCGTCGTCCGCGCCGGGGCGGATGCCGACGGGCGGAGCTGGGCAAGCTGCGGCCACTTCACCCGTGCCGCGACAACTCCCACCCTGCAGGCGATCGAGGCGCGGCTGGACGAAGCCCGCAGCGAGATCACGCTGACGCACCCCGATGCTTCACCCCTGTGCTTCCGCCCGGATACCGATGCCGGGCAGGCGGCCTTCCTGTCCTGGGTGAATGCCCTGACCGCCGACAGCGGCACTGTCGCAAGCCGCCTGGTGCGCGCCCTCCGCCAGGGCATGACGGATACGGAGTTCCCCTCGGTGAGCCTGATCAACGCCGCCTCGCACCGTGCCGTGGCGCAGCGCCTGGGGCGGGAGCTCTCCCCGGCCCGCTGGCGGGGCAACCTGCTGCTTGACGGCCTGGCCCCCTGGGAAGAATTCGAATGGCCCGGCCACCGGCTGCGGATCGGCGAAGCCATCCTGCGGGTTGCGGAACGGATCGGGCGCTGCCAGGCGACCTCGGTCGACCCGGGCACCGGCAGGCGCGACACCGACATGCTCAGGCTCCTGCAGGGCGGCTGGGGGCACACGGATTTCGGCGTCTATGCGGTTGTCGAACAGGCCGGCCGCATCGCGCCGGGCGACAGGGTGGAAAGGCTCTGATGGCGCTGACATTTCCCCTTGCCGCCCCGTCGCCGGAAGCCCTCGAACGGGGGCGGCTCCTGTTCTCCCGGCCGAGCACCTTCCTGAAAGGAGTCGTCTCCATGGAGGGGCTGCCCCCGGCGGACCGGGACGAAGTCTGCTTCGCGGGGCGCTCGAATGTGGGAAAGTCCAGCCTGATCAACGCTCTGACCGGGCGCAAGGCGCTGGCAAGGACTTCCGGCACCCCCGGCCGCACGCAGGAGATCAACTTCTTTGCCGCAGCAGACAGCCATTATCTGGTGGATCTGCCCGGTTACGGTTACGCCCGGGCCCCCCGCCCGGCCGTGAACAGGTGGCAGCGGCTCATGAAGGCCTATCTCGGCGGGCGGCCCTCTCTGCGGCGCGCCTTCGTTCTGATAGACATCCGCCACGGGATCAAGCCGGTGGACGAGGAGATCCTGGCCCTTCTGGACCGGGCTGCCGTTCCCTTCCAGTGCGTTCTGACCAAGGCCGACAAGGTGGCGCCCGGAGCGCGCGAAAAGGTGCTGGGAGGGCTGCGCCGCGCCCTGGCCGCGCATCCGGCGGCCTACCCCGAAATCGTCGTGACCTCGGCGGCAAGGGGCAGCGGGATCGCCGAGCTGCGCGCCATTGTCGCAACGCTGTAATGATCTTGCCACCGCCCCCCTTGGCAGGGCCGGCGGATCCGGTTAGGTGGGCTTCCGGAGGCCGCCGATGAAACCGCGCAAGACGATGACCCGCGACTGGATCGCCACCGCCCGGACCCTTTCCGAGGCACTGCCCTACCTGCAGCGCTATGATGGCGCAACGGTGGTGATCAAGCTGGGCGGACATGCCATGGGAAGCGACGCGGCGATGGAAGGCTTCGCCCGCGACGTGGTGCTGATGCAGCAGGTCGGGGTCAACCCGGTGATCGTGCATGGCGGCGGCCCGATGATCACCTCGATGCTGGAAAGGCTCGGCATCGATTCCAGCTTCCATGAAGGCAGGCGGATCACCGACGCGGCCACGATGGAGGTGGTCGAGATGGTGCTGTCGGGCCGGGTCAACAAGCGCATCGTGCAGGCAATCAACGGCCAGGGCGGCCGGGCGATCGGGCTTTCGGGCAAGGATGCGCAGCTGATGAAATGCCGCTTCGCCAACCCGGAGATCGGGCTGGTCGGCACCCCGGAGCAGGTGGAACCGGATGTCCTGCGCAGCCTGGCAGGGAGCGGCTTCATCCCGGTCATCGCCCCGATCGGCCAGGGGCCGGCGGGCGAAACCATGAACGTCAACGGCGATACCGCCGCCGGTGCGATCGCGGCCGCGCTGAAGGCGGACCGTCTGCTGCTGCTCACCGATGTGGAAGGCGTCAGGGGTCCCGATGGCGAGGTTCTGACTGCGCTGAGCGCAACCCAGATCCGCGCCATGATCGCCGACGGCACCATCGCCGGCGGCATGATCCCGAAGACCGAAACCGCGCTTGCCGCCCTGCAGGGCGGGGTGCGTGCGGTGGTGATCCTGGACGGGCGCGCGCCCAACGCCTGCCTGCTCGAGCTGTTCACCGAGCACGGCGCCGGCTCGCTGATTCGTGTCTAGGCCGGATTGCCGCACCTCCTTGCCGGTTCCCCTCGCGCCTTCTAGCTTGGTCGGATGGAAAACGAAACGCTCATCCGCCTCGGGGTCTTCATCGGCCTGTTCCTGCTGTTTGCCGCGCTTGAGGCCTGGGCGCCCAGGCGCGCCCGCACCCAACCCCGCTCCCGGCGCTGGTTCACCAACTGGGCCATCGTGATCATCGACACACTGTCCCTTCGGGCGCTGGCAATCGCCATGCCGGCACTCGCCGTCGGCGCGGCACTCGATGCCCAAGCCAACGGCTACGGGCTGCTGAACGCGCTGGAATGGCCCCCCCTGTTCGAAGGCCTCCTTGCGATCCTGTTCTTCGATTTCGCGATCTGGCTGCAGCATCTGATCACCCACAAGCTTCCCCTTCTCTGGCGCCTGCACCGGGTTCACCACGCCGATCGCGACATCGACGTGACCACCGCCGTGCGTTTCCACCCGCTAGAGATCCTGCTGTCGATGCTGCTGAAGATCGGGCTTGTCTATCTGCTCGGCCCGGCCGCCTGGGCGATACTGGCCTTCGAGGTGCTCCTGAATGGCACCGCCATGTTCAACCACGCCAATCTGAACCTGCCCCGCTGGCTGGATGCGTTGATCCGCACGGTTCTGGTGACACCGGACATGCACCGCATCCACCATTCCACCAGGCGCGAAGAGCATGACAGCAATTACGGTTTCGCTCTCAGCCTGTGGGACAGGATCTTCGGCACCTATATTGCCGAGCCGAAGGGGGGAGAGGAAGCCCTGAAAACCGGCCTTCAGTGGCAGGACGACCGGCCCGCGCGGCTCGGCTGGTCGCTGGCGCTGCCGTTTTTCAGGGACTGATTCCGCTTTTCAACCGGCCCTTTCCCGGCCATTCTGGCGCCATGTCGCCAGGCAGGAGCAGGACCGTCTCCGTGGCAAGCCGCCGCACCATTCCCCGGGGGCGCCCCGGCGGCGGGAAGCGCCCCCGTGCCCGAAGGGCAGGCCCGGGTGGCGCCGGGAGGCACGGCCCGGCGAGCCGGCGGGCGTGCTCCGTCTCTCGGCATCGTGGCCGCCTTGCAGAACGATCCGCCATCACATGAGTGATATGAGGACATTTCACCCATGAGCCTGCGACTGATCCTGATGCGCCATGCCAAATCGGACTGGAACGCCCCGGCCGGGAGCGATTTCGACCGCCCTCTGAACCGGCGCGGCTGCCGGGACGCCCCGGCCATCGGCCGCTGGCTGGCCGGGCACGGCCACATTCCCCGGCTTGTCCTGTGTTCCGCTGCGCGGCGCAGCCGCGACACCTGCGCTCTCGTGCTCGAAGCCATGCAGGCTGCCCCGGAACTGCGCCATTGCGAGCGCCTTTACCTGGCCTCGGCCGAGGCGATGTTCCGGACCCTGGCGCAGCTCGGATGCCGCAGCCCCGTCATGATGGTGGCGCACAACCCCGGCACCGCCATACTGGCGCGCGCCCTGGCCGAACGCACCCCACCGCATCCGCGCTTCGACGATTTCCCCACCGCTGCAACCGCGGTTCTGGAATTCGCCCTGCCCGGCTGGGCCGAGCTTGCCGCCGGCAGCGGGCAGGTGATCGATTTCGCCATCCCCCGCGAGCTGCACGCCGGGCGTTCGGGATGAGAGACGGCACCACGCCCCACGGCACCGTTCCGAAAGAGCATCCGGAGGGCGCCGGCGTGCCTGCTGCCGGGCTCAGTGTCCGAGGATCTGGCTGAGGAACAGCCTGGTGCGGTCCGACTTCGGGTTGCTGAAGAATTCCTCCGGCTCGTTCTGCTCGACGATCTGACCCTGGTCCATGAAGATCACCCGGTTGGCCACCTGGCGGGCGAAGCCCATCTCGTGGGTCACCACGAGCATGGTCATGCCTTCCTCGGCCAGTTCGATCATGGTGTCGAGCACCTCCTTGATCATCTCGGGGTCCAGCGCCGAGGTAGGCTCGTCGAACAGCATGATCCGCGGCTTCATGCAGAGCGAACGCGCGATCGCCACCCGCTGCTGCTGACCGCCCGAAAGCTGGCCCGGATACTTGTCGGCCTGCTCCGGGATCTTCACCTTTTCGAGAAAATGCATTGCCACTTCCTCGGCCTCCTTGCGGGGCGTCTTGCGCACCCAGATCGGGGCCAGCGTGCAGTTTTCCATGATCGTCAGGTGCGGGAACAGGTTGAAGTGCTGGAACACCATCCCCACCTCGCGGCGGATCTTGTCGATGTTCTTGAGGTCCGAGGACAGCTCGGTGCCATCGACGATGATCGTGCCCTCCTGATGCTCCTCCAGCCGGTTGATGCAGCGGATCAGTGTCGATTTTCCCGAACCGGACGGCCCGCAGATCACGATCCTTTCGCCACGATACACCGTCAGGTTTATGTCGCGCAGGACGTGAAAGGCGCCATACCACTTGTTCATGTTGGTGATCTCGATCGCCACCTCGTCCGAAACGGACATCTGGCTGCGGTCGATTTCGCGATCTACGGCAAGTTCAGACATTGCGTCACTCCCTCGAATATCAATGACCCGTCTGAAGCTTGCGCTCCAGATACATGGAATAGCGGCTCATCAGGTAGCAGAAGATGAAGAAGACGAAGGCGATGAAGCCGTAAAGCTCCCACACGATCCCGTTCCACTCCGCGTTCGACTGGATCAGCTTCGCCCAGCCGATCGGATCTGCCAGGCCGATGATCGAAACCAGCGTGGTGTCCTTGAACAGCCCGATGAAGGTGGACACGATGCTCGGGATCGAGATCTTGAGCGCCTGCGGCATGATGATGAGCCGCTGCGCCTGCCAGTAGGTCAGCCCCAGCGCATCGGCCGCCTCGTACTGCCCCCGGGGCAGGGCCGCCAGCCCGCCGCGGATCACCTCGGCCATGTAGGCGGCCGAAAACAGGGTGATCATGATCATCACCCGCAGGATGATGTCGAATTCCGTGCCCTTGGGCAGGAAGTAGTTGAGCAGCACCGAGGCGACGAACAGGAGCGTGATCAGCGGAACCCCGCGGATGAACTCGATGAAGCCGACGCAGAGCGATTTCACGATCACCAGGTTCGACTGCCGCCCCAGCGCCAGCACGATCCCCAGCGGGAAGGACAGCGCGATCCCGGTGATCCCCAGCGTGATCGCCAGCATGAAACCGCCGAACTTGCGGCTTTCGACCGTCTCGATCGCCAGCGGCAGCACCGAGGCCAGCGCATCGGAAAAGGCTTCGGCAAGGAACAGCCACCAGACGATTGCGGCGACCACGCCGGCAAGCAGCCCCGCCAGGGTGCCGGTTGCCCGGGCCACGTAGCGGTTGACGAAGAAGCCGATCACGAAGCCGAGAAACGCGGCAACCGGCGTCCAGATGGTGCCGCCCCACAGCAGCCAGGGCCCGATGAACGGAACCGCGACGGAGAAGACGAGCATCCAGCGCGGCGCCTTGTCGAACAGCACCGGCGCAAGTGCCGCGAACAGCAGGATCAGCGCCAGGTTCGGCCGCCAGTACATGTCGCTGGGGTAGAAACCATACATCAGCTGCCAGAAGCGTTCGCGGATCACCGCCCAGCAGGCGGCCTCGGTGCCTTCCCCGTAGCTTTCGGCGATGATCTCGCGGCATTCGTTCAGCGAGCTGGCATTCCAGATGCCCTTGAGCATCCAGGGCAGCACCCCGGCCAGAACCGAATAGACGAGGTAGAGCGACAGCAGGGTCAGGATCGTGGACAATATGTCGGAAAACAGGTTCTGACGCATCCAGCCGATCACCCCGACGCTGGTTGGCGGGGGCGGCTTTTCCCCCAGCATCTCGGTGCGGACATAGCCGATAGATGATTTCGCCCCGCCCATGTCAGCGTTCCTTCAGCTTGGTCTTTTCGTTGTAGTAGTTCATCACTGCCGAGATGCTCAGCGAGATGATCAGGTAGCACAGCATGAGCAGCAGCAGCGTTTCCATCTCGCGCCCGGTCTGGTTCAGCGTGATGCCGCCCAGCGTGCCGGTGATGTCCATGTAGCCCACCGCGATCGCCAGAGACGAGTTCTTGGTCAGGTTCAGATACTGCGAGATCAGCGGCGGCACGATCACCCGCAGCGCCTGCGGCAGGATCACCAGCCGCATGATCTTGCCCGGGCGCAACCCCAGTGCGGCAGCGGCCTCGGTCTGGCCCTTGGAAATGGCCATGATCCCGGCCCGCACGTTCTCGGCGATGAAGGCGCCGGTATAGAGCGACAGCGCCAGCCAGAGCGCCAGCAGCGAGTTGCGCATGTGGATCCCGCCCTTGAAGCCGAATCCCTTCAGAACCGGATACTGGAAATGGAAGCCGAGCGCCCAGAGCAGCACGGCTGTCGGCAGCACGATGACGGCCAGGCGCATGTGCCAGGTGGCCGGGCGGTCTCCGGTTTCCTCCTGCACCCGGTCGGCCCAGCGGCGGATCCGGCCGCTGATCCAGAAGCTGGCGATCAGCACCGCCAGAACCGCAACGACATTCAGATTCAGCGACCATGCCCCGCCGAACAGCACCACATCGCCAAACCCGTTGGCGAACTGCGGCCTGGGCAGATACACCCCGCGGTTGGTGATCGCGACCATGTCGAAGAACTTCATCGTCGCGGCCGGGTTTTCGCCCTTGAAATCGCGCGGTGCCGGAAAGAACTCGATCGCGATCGCCATCACGAGCACGATCCACAGCAGCACCGGCACGTTGCGGAAGGCTTCCACATAGACGGCCGCCAGCCGCGAGACGATCCAGTTCCTGGACAGGCGCAGGATGCCGAGGAAAACCCCGATCACGGTTGCCGTGACACAGCCCATGGCAGCCACGAGCAGCGTGTTCAGCAGCCCCACCACCGCCGCCCTGGCATGGGTGGACTGGGAGTTGTATTCGATGAGCCTCTGGTTGATGTCGTAACCTGCCGGTTCCCACAGGAAGCGGTAGTCGAAGGTCTTGCCGGAGGCGGCAAGGTTCTCGATCACGTTGTTGATCAGCCAGGCTGCCGCCAGCATGAAGCCCAGAAGGGCCACCACCTGAATCGTCGTCGAACGATAGCGGGTGTCATACAGCAGCATCGAAAGCCGAAAAGAGCCTTTCGACGGTTCCGTTGCAGTCGTCATGCGGGAGGTTCCCCATTGATCCGGCCGCACTCTCCGCGCTGGAGGCAGCCGCATGTTCTTGCCCTGTCAGACAGATAGTCGAAGGGCGCGGAATCCCCGCGCCCTTCGGAATGCAGCCCCTCAGCGGAACGGCGGCGAGTAGATCAGCCCGCCTTCGGTCCACAGCGCGTTCAGGCCGCGCGACAGGCCCAGCGGGGTGTTTTCGCCGATGTTCTTCTCGAAGATCTCGCCGAAGTTGCCGCCGGCCTTGATGGCACGGTAGGCCCACTGCTTGTCGAGGCCGAACATGCCGCCGAGGTCACCCTCGGTGCCGAGCAGGCGGTTGATCTCGGGATTGTTGGTGCCCTTTGCCAGCTCGTCGATGTTGGCCGAGGTGATGCCCAGCTCTTCAGCCGTGATCAGCGCGTTCAGGGTCCAGCGGACGATGTCGCCCCACTGCTGGTCGCCGTGGCGCACGAGCGGGCCGAGCGGCTCCTTCGAGATGATCTCGGGCAGAACCACGTGGTCGCCCGGGTTCTCGAAGGCGGCGCGGGTCGCGGCCAGACCGGAGGCGTCGGTGGTCAGCGTATCGCAGGCACCGGCCAGATACTGCTGCTGCGCCTCGGCGTTGGTCTCGATCGGAACCGGCTCGTAGCTCATGTTGTTCGAGCGGAAGAAGTCCGCCAGGTTGAGCTCGGTGGTGGTGCCGGTCTGGATGCAGACGGTGGCGCCGTCCAGATCCTTGGCCGAGGTCACGCCCAGCGATTTCGGCACCATGAAGCCCTGACCGTCGTAGTAGTTGATGCCGACGAATTCGAACTTCAGGTCAACGTCGCGGGTGAAGGTCCAGGTGGTGTTGCGCGCCAGCATGTCCACCTCGCCGGAGGCCAGCGCGGTGAACCGGGTCTTGCCGGTGGTCGGCACGAATTCGACCGCAGTCGGATCGGCCAGGACCGCCGCCGCGACGGCACGGCAGATCGCCACGTCGTAGCCGGCCCACTCCCCGCTGGCATCCGGGGCCGCAAAACCCACCAGACCGGTGGAAACGCCGCAGTTCAGCTTGCCGCGCGCCTTGACATCGTCAAGCGTTGCGGCAGCAGCCGTTCCGGCAGCAAGACCGGCTACGGTCAGCGCGCCCAGAAGGATTGTCTTTTTCATGTGTACCTCTTCCTGATAACGCCCCCTCTCGCAAGGCGGCACTTTCGGCCTCTTGGCGGCCGGGTGATTTTCATCGGGGGCCACGGACCCCACAACGGGGCCGAGTGTGCTCGGATTCACCCGATATCGTCAAGGGATTGTTCACAAAAACTGCGCCCATGCCAAACAGGAAATGATTCGTCCCGGAGCAAGGCAACAGGTTGATTCAAAAGCAGGTTTCAGGAACCAGGGCAACGAACTCCGCCGCCTTTCGGAACGAATGGAATTTCCGTTCCGACAGCAGCCGGGCCTCTTCGTCCTCCCCCCACTGCTCGATCTGCCAGGTTTCGTCGATTCTCGACGCCGCCCAGACATCCGCGGGCGGGCGGAACCGGTGAATCGTTGCAAATGCAAGAACGAGCGAACCGCTCAGCGTGACCAGATCGGCAAAGCCGGCCAGCGTGAAATGCCCCAGCGCCTGCACCCGCTCGCGCAGCCGTGCCAGCGCCTCGGCATCCTGCGGGCGATGCATGATCCCCTGGCGCGGGTGCAGCCGTGCGCCCAGCTCCCGCGCCGCCCAGTCAAGATACGGATCCCAGCCCGCCGCCTGCCGCGCCGCCAGCGCCGCCGGTGCGTCGGCCCGGTAGCACAGCAGGTCGGTATCGCCATATTGCACCAGGTGATCGACCACCCCGGCCTTCTGCCCGGCAACCTTGTCCTGCGCCGAATTGGCGATCCGGGTCAGCGGCATACTGCCCGGATCCACGGTTTCGCCCTGGGCATCCCATTCCGCGGCCAGCGCCTCGGCCAGCGCCCGCCCCGGAACCACCAGCACGGCGCCAGCCGGCGTGCACAGCGGCCGGCCGTCCAGCTGCACCATGTGCCCCCGCTCCGCCTCCGGCGCCGGCACTGCGCGGGCGCGCTTCCAGAAGCGTTTCGCCATGCGGCTCACCGGCCCTGCTCCACGAACGGGTCGGCAGGGGTATCCTCCTCCCGCCAGCCCAGCGTTTCCCACGTGCTGCGCATATGCGGGGGCAGCGGTGCGGTAAAGGTCATCTCCTCACCCGAGACCGGATGCGTCAGGCGCAGCGAACGGGCATGCAGATGCAGCCTGCGGCTGATGTCCCCGCCCAGCTGCGCCCCCCAGCCGTGGCCCGGATTTTCCTGCCCCGGCCCACCGTATTTCCCGTCGCCGACGATCGGATGGCCGACCCCGGCCATATGGGCGCGCAGCTGGTGGGTGCGCCCGGTAACCGGCACCAGCGCAACCCAGCTTGCACGCCTGCCAAGCGCATGCAGCACCGCATAATCGGTTGTCGCGCGCCGGGCATCCGGGGCAGCATCCATATCGCGCGGATGCACGCACAGCATCCGCTCCCCGCCGCCATGCGGGCCGTGCCCCGGCGCCTTGCGCAGCCCGAAGCGGATCGTGCCCATCGGCGGCTGCGGCACGCCCGCCACCACGGCCCAGTATATCTTGCGGGTCCGGCGGGCCTGGAACTCCCCGGACAGGGCACGCGCGATCCGCCTGCTGCGCGCCAGCAGCAGGACCCCCGAGGTATCCTTGTCCAGCCGGTGCACCAGGCGCGGCCGCTCCGGGCGCCCGAAGGTCAGCGCCCCTGCCAGCCCGTCCACATGCCGTGCTCCCTGGCCGCTACCCCCCTGACTCGGCAGCCCCGGAGGCTTGTTCAGCACGATCAGGTGATCATCGCGAAACAGCACCGCGGCGCGGATCATCCGCACATCCGCATCGACAGGCCGCGCCGGGGAGCGGGGCCGGGGAGCGGCAGCTTCCGGCAATGGCGGGATGCGCACCTCCTGGCCGGCCGCAACACGGGTCGAGGCACGCACCCTGGCGCCATCGACACGGATCTCGCCCTTGCGGCACATCCGTTCGATTCTCCCCTGGGAGAGCTGTGGAAAGCGCCGGCGCAGCCAGCGGTCGAGCCGCTGGTCACCCTCGTCACGCCCGACCGGGATCCTCCGGGCCCGGCTCATCCCGCCCACTGCCGCATCAGGGCGACCCCCAGAACCAGCGCCAGGATCGACAGCACGACAGACGCCGCCACATAGCCCCCCGCCGCCCCGATCCGGCCGGCTTCGAACAGCTTCAGCACATCGAGGGAAAAGGCGGAAAAGGTCGTAAACCCGCCAAGAAGCCCGGCCATCACGAAGGGCACCCAGCGCGCCAGCCCCCTTTCGGCCAGCAGGACGAAGGCCAGCCCCATCAGGAAGGAACCGATCACGTTGACCAGAAGCGTCCCCAGCGGGAAGACCACGACGCCGGAGAGGAGAAACCGCAGCGCGGCCCCGATCGCGCCCCCCAGGGCTGCCTGCAGAACCGGAATGAACATGGGCCTTCTCTTTCCCGCTCAGCCACGCTTGTCAACCGCCCGCCGCCGGGCGCGCAGCTTCGCGAAATAGTCGAGCCGCCGGCGCAGCTCGCGTTCGTGGCCGCGCTCGGGCGGCGCGTAGAAGGCCACCCGCTCCATGCCGTCGGGGAAGTAGTCCTGCCCGGAAAACCCGTCCTCGGCGTCGTGGTCATATGCATATCCCCGGCCGTATCCCTGCTCCTTCATCAGCTTCGTCGGCGCGTTCAGGATATGCTTCGGCGGCGGCGCGGAACCGCTCCTGCGCGCGAGCGAACGCGCCGCCTTGTAGGCGACATAGGCTGCGTTCGACTTCGGGGCCAGCGCCAGATAGAGGGCGGCCTGGGCCAGCGCCAGCTCTCCCTCGGGCGAGCCGAGGCGTTCGTAGCTCTGCCAGGCCTGCAGGCAGACGGCCTGTGCCTGAGGATCGGCCAGGCCGATATCCTCGACCGCCATGCGGGTCAGGCGGCGGGCGATATAGCGCGGATCCTCGCCGCCTTCGAGCATCCTGGCCAGCCAGTAGAGCGCCGCATCCGGGTCCGAGCCGCGGACCGACTTGTGCAGCGCCGAAATCAGGTTGTAATGCGCATCTCCCGACTTGTCGTAATGCGCCGCCCGACGGCGCAGCCGGGCCGACAGGGCGGCCGGGTCGAGCGGGCTCTCCACCTTCCAGGCAGCAATCTGCTCGATCAGGTTGAGTAGCGCCCGCCCGTCTCCGTCGGCCATCTCCAGCAGGGCGCGCCGCGCCTCCGCCCCCAGCGGCAGGGGACGCCCCAGGGCGCGTTCGGCCCGACCGGCCAGCGTTTCAAGCGCCTCTTCCGACAGGCGTTCGAGCACCAGCACCTGCGCCCGCGACAGCAGCGCCGCGTTGAGCTCGAAGCTCGGGTTCTCGGTGGTGGCCCCGACCAGCACGATCGTGCCGTCTTCCATGTGCGGCAGGAAACCGTCCTGTTGGGCCTTGTTGAAACGGTGGATCTCGTCCACGAACAGCAGGGTGCCCCGACCGTTGCGCCGCCGCATCCGCGCCGCCTCGAAGACCTTCCGCAGCTCGGCAACGCCGGTAAAGATGGCGCTCACCTGCTCGAAATGCAGGGCGCTTTCGCCGGCGAGCAGACGGGCGATCGTCGTCTTTCCAACCCCGGGAGGCCCCCAGAAGATCAACGACCCCAGACTGCCCGCATCCAGCATCAGCCGCAGCGCCCCCTGCGGCCCCAGGAGCGCCTCCTGCCCGATCACCTCGGACAGGGATTTCGGTCTCAGCCGATCGGCCAGCGGCCGTGCCGGCCCCTGCGGGCCAGCCGGGCCGGTCGAATCGGCCGCGTTCTCGAACAGATCGGCCATGCGCCCATCATAGGCAGCCGCTTCGACGGTTGAAAGCGACCGGGCCGGCCCCGCCTCAGTGCAACTTCTGGGCCAGGTTGATCCTGACGCAAACGCTCCGGTTGTCCTCGAAATCGAGAACCGGGCCGGCGGGAACGCATTCGATCCCGGTGCGCCGGGCCAGCCGCGGCGAATGTTCCGGGATGATCCCCAGAAGCGAGGTCGCGCCGTAGCTGCGGGCCGAGCGCACCATCTCGCTGATCAGCGCCACCTGCACCCGCAGCCGCAGCCGCGCCGGCACCGACTGGCGGACGAACACGCGCGAAGCTTCCCAGACATGCGGCGCAACCGGGGCCTCCTCCCACAGCAGGTTCCGCGGGATCGATTCAAGCAGGCCCAGCTGGGCGTCGCGGATCATGTAGGAATAGATCCCGCAGCGGGCCGTCGTCGGCGTCAGCCGGACACCGGCCAGGACCTCGCCGAATTCATGCACGCAGACCCAGCGACTCGCCGGCGTGTCATACTGATCATATTCCATGCCGTCGGCCTGAGGCAGCTCCCATTTCTTGCGGTCGATGAAGGTGCTGTGGCGTGCCCGGAGCATGTTCGGAAACAGATTCCCATGCTTGTGCATGTTGTCGAAGGAGAGTGTGGTAGCTTGCATATTGGCCTCCAGTTCGGGGTTGTAAATCCTGATCCGGCGGGCTGGCCTCCCCCTACAGGAACCTGTATTCCCGCGCCTTGCGGATGGCTTCGGCCGTCGTCCTGGCCCCCAGGCGGGTTCGGGCCGATTTCAGACGCGCCTTCAGGGCGCTTTCCGAAATTCCGAGCTTGGCAGCGGCGGCGGTGTGCCGATACCCGTCGGACAGCAGGCGCAGGGCCTCAACCTGCGCCGTCGTGAGTTCGGTCGGCGGCTCCGCCAGATCGTGCAGCTTCCGGACGATCTCGGCGGCCTGCTCGATTTCGGCATCGGTGAATTCCCGGTCGTCCCGGGCAATCCCCACGATCGACCGGGAGGTGATCGGCCCCCAGGAGATTACCGCGCCGTAAAGAAGCCCGTATTCGCGGGCCTTTTCCATGATGTTGAACGGATCCGGCAGCTTGATCGCGCTCCAGCGGGTCGCGCCCCTGACGCCCAGGCCCCAGAACACCGTCGGATCGCGCAGCGCGTAGGCGTTGTCATCATAGATCTTCTGCCATTCGGGGTTGAAGGTCTTGATATAGACGAGCGGAGAGGCATAGCGAATATGGAGCCCGACGGAATAACCCCCGGGAGCCAGCCTCCCGAGCTCGTCCAGAAGCGCGTCCATCGCTTTCTTGTGGTCCATCAAAACACCGTTTGTTTCAATCTCGTCGCGTGGACTCTGGAAATATTCTCCTCTCGGTTGCCACATTGTTAGCCGTTTTCCTTCTCCGCTTTCAAACACATTCATCGATCCGCATGCGGCCCCCGTCCCCGGAAGGGCAGGATCGGCCGGAACCGGCCGACGCGCCGGTCGGACTAGTCTTTTTAGACTAGTTGAAAAATTTTCTGTCAACCTTAACTTGTGCAACCGCAACCACATGTCACACGGGGCGGGCAGATGCTGGCGCGAGATGGCGACTTGTACAATTTTCTCAACGGCTTGAGCCAATCGGCACGAATCGACCTGTGCAACTTCCTCTGCCCCCCGCCGTCAGCGGAAGCGGGGCATGCACTGCGCCTCCGAAAGGCGAAATCCGGAAGAAGAAAGCCGAATCCGGCTGGTGTCACCGGCGGGCAGAAACCGAATCATCGCTGAAACCGCGGGGCTGCCGGGCCGGAGAGGATCCGCGGGCAAGGCGCCGCCTTCCGGGCGGACGTGCCACGCTCCGAACCCGGCCCCGGGACCGCCGGACCAGCGCGAGGCGGGCAGGCGCCAGAAGCGCCGACCCGTATGCGTGAAGGTTGCGGGTGCCGATCAGTCAGTCGGCGTCGGAGTGTTCGGCCTCGTTGCGCGCCCGATCGGCTGCGCCCTTGGCCTGCGGGTCGCGATCGACGAATTCGACGATTGCCATAGGGGCCATGTCACCATAGCGGAACCCCGCCTTGAGCACCCGCACATAACCGCCCTGGCGATCCTTGTAGCGGGGACCGATTACCTCGAACAGCCGGGCCACATGGGCCTCCTGCCTGAGCCGGGCCGCGACCTGACGCCGGGCATGCAGGTCGCCGCGCTTGGCCAGCGTCACCAGCTTCTCGACGATGCGGCGCAACTCCTTGGCCTTGGGCAGAGTGGTCTTGATCTGTTCATGCTCTATGAGCGAGCCGGCCATGTTGGCGAACATGGCCTTGCGGTGCTCGTGGGTCCGGTTCAGGCGGCGGTATCCGCGTGCGTGGCGCATTTCATCAATCCTTCTTCTTCTGCTTTGTCCGGCCGCCCATGCGTGCAGGCGGCTCTCCTTGGGGCCTGATCGCCCGGGTCCGGGGCCGGGGCATCCCCCGGCGCGGGTGGCTCAGAACTGATCCTCGAATTTCTTGGCCAGCTCCTCGATGTTCTCGGGGGGCCATTCCTCGACATCCATGCCAAGGTGCAGCCCCATGCCCGAAAGCACTTCCTTGATCTCGTTGAGCGACTTGCGACCGAAGTTCGGGGTGCGCAGCATCTCGGCCTCGGTCTTCTGGATCAGGTCGCCGATGTAAACGATGTTGTCGTTCTTCAGGCAGTTGGCCGAACGCACCGAAAGTTCAAGTTCGTCCACCTTCTTGAGCAGCAGCGGGTTGAATTCCAGCCCGTCGTCTTCTTCCTGGCGCCCGGCAGCCTCTGGCTCCTCGAAGTTCACGAAGATCGACAGCTGGTCCTGCAGGATGCGCGCCGCATAGGCCACTGCATCCTCGGGGCTGACCGAACCATCGGTTTCCAGCTTGAGCGTCAGCTTGTCGTAATCGAGCACCTGGCCCTCGCGGGTGGGCTGCACGTCGTAGCTGACCTTCTTCACCGGCGAATAGATGGCATCGATCGGGATCAACCCGATCGGCGCGTCTTCGGGGCGGTTCCTGTCGGCGGCGACATAGCCTTTTCCGGTGTTCACCGTCAGCTCGATGTAGAGATCGGCACCCTCGTCCAGGTGGCAGATCACGTGATCCTTGTTCAGAACCTCGATGCCGGCGCTTTCGGAAATGTCGCCGGCCGTCACCACCGCCGGCCCCCGGGCCGAGATCGACAGCCGCTTGGGCCCTTCCACCTCCATGCGGATGGCAACGCCCTTGAGGTTCAGCACGATGTCGGTGACATCCTCGCGCACCCCCGGCACCGAGGAAAACTCGTGCAGCACGTTGTCGATCTGGATCGAGGTAATCGCCGCCCCCTGGAGCGAGCTCATCAGCACCCGGCGCAGGGCATTGCCCAGCGTCAGCCCGAAACCGCGCTCCAGCGGCTCGGCCACCACGGTGGCCTGGCGCGCGGGGTCGCTGCCCGGTTTCACTTCCAGTTGCTGCGGCTTGATGAGTTCCGCCCAGTTCTTGTGGATCATGGTTGTCTCCTCAATTCCTGTTTTCCGCCCCATGTCCCAAGCCGGAAAACGCCCGAGGTTGAAATGACGAAGCCGGGCCGCCGCAGACGGCCCGGAGCCGGCGCACCGATCGCTCAGACGCGGCGGCGCTTCGGCGGGCGGCAGCCGTTGTGGGCCATCGGGGTCACATCGCGGATCGCGGTGATGTTGAACCCGATGGCGGCCAGGGCGCGCAGGGCGCTTTCGCGCCCCGAACCCGGCCCCTGCACCTCGACTTCGAGGGTCTTGACCCCGTGTTCCTGAGCCTTGCGCCCGGCATCTTCGGCAGCCATCTGAGCCGCATAGGGCGTCGATTTGCGCGACCCCTTGAAGCCGACGGTCCCGGCCGAGGACCAGGCAATCGCATTGCCCTGCACGTCGGAGATCAGGATCTTGGTATTGTTGAACGAGCTGTTCACATGCGCCACGCCGGCGGCGATGTTCTTGCGCTCCCGGCGCTTGATGCGGGTCTTGTCGCGTGCCATCTCCGCCCCTCCTTATTTCTTCTTGCCGGCGATCGGCCGGGCCGGGCCCTTGCGGGTGCGGGCATTGGTGTGGGTGCGCTGGCCGCGCACCGGCAGATTGCGCCGATGCCGCAGGCCGCGGTAGCAGCCGAGATCCATCAGGCGCTTGATGTTCATCTGCACCTCGCGGCGCAGGTCGCCCTCGACGGTGAAGTTGCCGTCGATATACTCCCGGATCGCCAGGACTTCGGCATCCGAAAGCTCGTTCACGCGACGGCTCTGGTCGATGTTGACGGCCTCGCAGATCTTCCTGGCCGAGGCCGGCCCGATCCCGGTTATGTAGGTGAGGGCGATGGGAACCCGCTTGACGGTGGGTATGTTGACGCCGGCGATACGTGCCACGTTTCGTTTCCTTTTCGTTGCGGTTCCGTAATTCCGGAACCTTTTTTCACAACGGAGGCCCGCAGGCAGCGCACCGGCGGGCTTCGGCTGAATTTCTGGTGGATCGTGCCGGGGTGCGACCCCGGATTTTCGGTCCGATTCCCTTGCGGGATGCGGTGAATTAGAGGGGATTCCGGCCCGCGTCAAGAGCCGATGCACAGGTCGGGCAGGCCCGCCGCCCGACGGGCGTCGGGATTGCGCGGCCGGAACCTGCCCGAGCCGCGCCAGATGGTCGCGCGCCGGTCGGTTCAGAGCCGGCTTGCCGGGGCAAGGCGGAAGCCCGCACCGTCGCGCAGCAGGCGCGCGAAACCGGAGAAATGCACATGGCTGCCAGCCATCAGGATGCCAGCCGAACGGGCCCTGTCGAACATCGCGGCGCGCGAGCGCGCGAGCGCGCGGCCAGCGCGCCGTCGATGTCAAAGCCCGTCGTCACATCCGGCAGTGCCGCTTGCAAGTCGGGGTGCAGCACCGTGTCGGCAAGCAGCAGCAGCTGGCGTTCGCCAGCGTCGATATTGACGACCGAGTGGCCGGGCGTGTGCCCCGGCGACAGTTCAAGCGTGAGGCCCGGCGCCACTTCGGTGCCCGAAGCGACCGGCGCAAGCGATCCGCACAGGCCGCGAACACGCCCTGGGCCAGGCCGAACAGGCCCTTTGCCTCATCCGGTGCCCGAGCCATCAGGCCCGTATCGCTCCCGAATCCATGATCGACAGCGGAAATCGCCAGTTCGTCATCGGGGAAGCTGGCCGCACCACCGCTGAGCACCCCGCCGAGATGGTCGGGGTGGCGTGGGGGGCAATGATCAGGTCCAGGTCTTGCGGGGCAACGTCGGCGGCGGCGAGGGCCGGGGCGAGGCACCCGAAACCGGGGCCGAACATCTGCACTTCGCCAAAACCCGTATCTAACCCGCATCTATCAGGATGGCCCGGCTGTCCGACTGCAACAGGCAGGCAGTAGCCGGCACCGGCAGCGTTTCGCCCGCAATTCCGGCAGCCTCGGGGGCGGCGTCGATGGCGGATTGCTCCGGGCAGCAGACAGGTTTCCGGGCAGTGGGATCATGCCGTCGAAGATCGCCGGGAAGCGGTATCGGCCAAGCGGCGCGTCGAACATGGCCGGGGCGCCGGGCGCCGGGTGGGCCGCAGCCGCGGCCGGGCCGGCGGAGCCAAGGCCGGGCGTGGCGGCGGCGGTAACGGTGCCACCCAGCCCCGCGAGACCGAAGGCGCAACGAGTCATTTCGTTGGCCATATTTTCCCTCACACTCATACACAATTACTTCGTGTGCGATTTCTTCCCTCACGATTTCATCGCCATCAATGGTTTCTTCCTTTTCCCTATCGGCTTCCCTTTTGGCGGCGTATCACATCCGCCACGATGGATGATCAGGGTCACTTCGCATGGCGGCTTTGCTTCACTATCTACGCCGTCAATCGCGTCAATCGCGCCTTCGGACGATTCCATCAGGCGATCGCCGGTGACAGCGGGCTGGCCTATTTGAAACTGGTGCTCCTGAACTCGCTGAGGGACGACGGCGCTCTTTCGATTTCCCAGCTTTCGGCGCGGGTCGGCGTCGAACCGAACACGCTTTCGCCGCTGCTGAAAAGGATGGCCGACGTCGGCGTCATCACCCGCGAGCGCGCGCCGGATGACGAGCGCCGAGTGCAGGTCACGATCACCAGAAAGGGGCGCGATCTGCTGGCAAAGGCCGATGAGCTGGTGCAGCAGGGGTTTGCCGAGCCTGGGCCGGATCAGGCCGATGCCGACCGGGCGGTCCGGCTTCTGCAAGGCGTGCGGGGCCGGCTTGAAAAGGCGGACCCGCCAAGGCTCGAGATTGACCCCCGCGCGCTTGCTGAGGCTTGACGCTCGCCCCCGCGGCCCGGCCCTGAAATTGATCGCGGATCAGCCACACGCCGGGGCAGTCGCCGGGGCCGGTTGCCTGCTAGCCGGCCTTTTGATCGAGCAGGGCGGCGATGGAGGCGGCCACCTCGTCGATATCGGCCAGCCCGTCGACGCTGCACAGCTTGCCCTTGCAATAGTAATAGCCGATCAGCGGCGAGGTCTTCTTGTAGTATTCCATCAGCCGCTGTTTCAGGCTTTCCTCGTTGTCGTCGGCACGGCGGATGAACTCGGTGCCGCCGCATTTCTCGCATTTGCCGTCCTCGGGGATCGGCTTGGCAATGTCGTTGTAACCCTCGCCGCAGCTGGCGCAGGTGGAGCGCGCCACGATCCGGGCAACCAGCGCATCATCGTCCACCTTCATCTCGATCACGCAGCCCAGCTTCTGACCGAGCCGGTCCAGCAGCTCTCCCAGCGCGTCGGCCTGGGCGAGCGTGCGCGGGAACCCGTCGAAGATGAAGCCGGCGCCGTGATCGCCCTTGAGCCGCTCCTCGATCAGGCCGATCACGATTTCATCGGTGACCAGATCGCCGCGGTCCATCACCTCGGCGACAACCCTGCCCATCTCGCTGCCCGACTTGCGCGCCTCGCGCAGCATGTCGCCGGTTGACAGCTGGATCATGCCGCGGCCTTCGACAAGCCGCCGGGCCTGGGTTCCCTTGCCCGCGCCGGGCGGCCCGAGAAGGATGATGTTCATCGCCGGGCACTCCCCTTCCTGCGGCGCCTCCGGCCGCGCAGCTGCGACTTCTCGATCAGGCTTTCATACTGATGCGCCAGAAGATGCGACTGCACCTGCTGGATCGTGTCCATCGTCACCGAAACCACGATCAGCACCGACGTGCCGCCGAAATAGAACGGCACCGCCAGCTGGGTGCGCAGCACCTCGGGCAGCAGCACGACCGCGGCGAGATAGGCCGAACCGAGCACCAGGATCCTGGTCACCACGTAATCGAGATATTCGGCCGTCCTGCTGCCGGGGCGGATGCCCGGGATGAAACCGTTCTGGTTCTTCAGGTTCTCCGCCACATCCTCCGTCTTGAAGGAGACGTTGAAGGTGTAGAAATAGGTGAAGAACACCACCATCCCCCCGAAGAACAGCAGATAGAGCGGCTGGCCGGGGCCGAAATAGGCCAGGAGAGCAGACATGACCGGGCCGGTCTGATTGCCGGAAAAGGTCGCCATGGTGGTCGGCAGAAGCAGCAGCGAGCTCGCGAAGATCGCCGGAATCACGCCGGCCGGGTTCACCTTGACCGGCAGATGCGACGACCCGCCGTCGTAGATCTTCATCCCGACCTGGCGGCGCGGATACTGGATGTGGATCTTGCGCTGTGCGCGCTCCATGAACACGACAAAGCCGATCACGACGACGACCATCACCATCACCCCGATGATAACCGCCGGGCTCAGCGCTCCCGAGCGCCCCGAGGCGAAGAACTGCGCCAGTGCCTGCGGCAGCTCGGCGATGATCCCGACGAAGATGATGAGCGAGATCCCGTTGCCGATGCCGCGGGCGGTGATCTGCTCGCCCAGCCACATCAGGAACATGGTGCCGCCGACCAGCGTGATCACGGTCGAGGCGGTAAAGAAGAACCCCGGGTCGGAGGCAAGATCGCCCGCCTCCAGGCTGGCGGCCAGCGCGAAAGCCTGGGCGGTGGCCAGGAATACCGTACCGTAGCGGGTATACTGGTTGAGCTTGCGCCGCCCCTGCTCACCCTCCTTCTTCAGCTGCTCGAGCTGCGGCACCATCGCTGCCATGAGCTGCACGATGATCGAGGCCGAGATATAGGGCATGATGCCGAGCGCGAATATCCCCATGCGGGAAATCGCCCCCCCGGTGAACATGTTGAGAATCCCGCCCAGGCCGGTGGCCGCCTGCTCCATGAAGCTGCGCAGCGCGTTGGCGTCGATCCCCGGAACCGGGATGTAGGTGCCGAGCCGATAGACGATCAGCAGGCCAAGTGTATAGAAGATGCGCTGGCGCAGCTCGGTGGCCTTGCCGAAGGCGCGCCAGCTCATGTTGGCGGCCATTTGTTCTGCTGCGGATACCATTGCTGCGATCCCTCTCCGAGGCGAAACGCCGCCGGTCCGTCTTCCGGAACCGGCGGCGTTGGAAAACTCTGCCCGATGTAAGCAGGCCGACCCTGCTGCACAAGCCTTATTCCGCCGCCGGCTTCGATGTGACGTTCAGCGTTCCGCCGACCTGCTCGACCGCCGCGACCGCCGCCTTCGACGCCCCGGTGACCGAAAGCCTGACCTTGGCGCTGAGCGCCCCCTTTGCCAGGATCCGCACGCCGTCAAGCTTGCGCCTGATCACCCCGGCCGCAAGCAGCGCGTCTTCGGTGATTTCCTGCTTCGCATCCAGCTTCCCGGCATCGATGAACTTCTGCAGGATGCCAAGATTCACCACCGCATAACGCTTGCGGTTGCGGCTGTTGAAGCCGCGCTTGGGCAGGCGCTGATACAGCGGCATCTGCCCGCCTTCGTAGCCGGCGATGGCCACGCCCGAGCGGCTCTTCTGCCCCTTGATCCCACGGCCGCCGGTCTTGCCGGTGCCCGAACCGGGGCCGCGGCCGATGCGCTTGCGCGGCCGCGTGGCGCCGGGGTTGTCCCGGAGTTCATGAAGTTTCATCTCGCTTCCTTTCCTGCCGGATACGGCCCCGAAGCGACTGGACCGACCACGGCGTTGTCATGTGATTCCCGCAGCCCGCAGGCCGCCGGAGGCGTATAGACCTTCGGCCGCCGACACGCAAGTGGAGCGCCCGCCCGGGGCAGCCGCGGCGCCGGGCGGAAACCGCCGCCGCGCGACGGCGCCGGCCCTTACCCCTCCTCGCGCATGTAGAGCCGGTCGCGGGTGTGGCGGCGCTCGAGCAGAACCTCCCGCATCCGGTAGCCGTGCCCGGCGAGGAAACGCTCCACGGCGTCGTCATGGGCGTCCTCCGCGACGATCACGCGCGGCCCCTGGCGGGAGAAATCGAGCCCCTTCAGCACCTCGACCTCGGCGCCCTCCACATCCAGAAGCAGGGCGTCCACCCGCCCGATTCCGTGCCGGTCCAGAAGCGCGCCGAGCGTCGTCGCCGGCACCTCGATATCCTGCGGCGGGCGGGCGGTGAAACCGGCGCCACGCTCCAGCCAGCTGGCGCGGGTCCGCTCGTCAAAGGCGCTCTCGCCGGTCATCGACATCAGCCCGACATCGGTGATGATGGTCGTCTCCCTCGGGTAGTCAGCCCCGACGCAGGCGGCGAACTCGACGATCGCCTTCGGTCGCGCCCGCAGACAGCGGGCATAGTTCCCGGGATTGGCCTCGATCAGCATTCCCTTCCAGCCGGCCTTTTCCAGCAGCACCGAATTGCTCTGGGTCTGCCCGTCATAGGCGCCGATCTCGACGAAGAAGCCCGGTGCGCCGCCCAGCAGCCCGGCGAGCCGTTCCAGGATCTTCAGGTCGAGCCCGTCCAGCCCGTAGCTGGGGCGCGCGTAGTCTACCGGCCGGGTCGTCCGGTCGAAATGGTCCCAGGCCTCCTCCAGCGTGATCATGTTGAACGGCGGCTTGCGCAGCGGTTCGGCATCTTCCCGGAAATGGCCGATCCCCGGCGTGATGCCGGTGTTCTTCACGACCGGCTCGGCGGTGCGGCGGTGCTCCATTCCCAGGGACGCGGTGACGAGAGCGGTGGCCGAATCCCAGGAAAACCCGCTCTCGAGCACCCGCAGTACATCCCGCCCCGGTGTCCGGTCCAGCCGCTTGCGGATACGGCGCGTCATCTGCGCCGCCACCCGGGCCAGGTAGGTTTCCTCGTCGGCGAGGAACATGTCGCGCAGCACCGGCAGGATACGCCGGATCTGGCGGCTGTGGGCGGCCCAGCCCCAGCCCTGAAAACGGCTGAAGTCGCGCCGGCGCCGCGGTTCGGTGCCGAAATGATGACCATAGACCGAATAGATGTCGTCCCGCGCGGCGACGGCGGCAAGCTCGGTCTCGAAGGCGTCAACCGCGCCTTCGAGGGGGAAGCAGTCGTCTTCCAGCACCAGAACCCTGTCATGCAGGGCGCTCACATGCGACAGCGCATCGAGCATCATCTTCTCGATGCCCAGATGCCCGTGCATCACGCGCCGCTCGCGCACCGCATAGCGTTCGGCAATGCGCACCGAATGGGCGTTCGCGTCGGCGAACTCGCCCCGCCCCTGGGTGCCGTCGATCCAGACATGGACATCGCCGATCCGCCCCTGCAGGCGCAGGCTCTCGAGAACCGCCTGCAGATGGAAGGGGCGGTTGTAGCCCAGAACGAGAATTCCGAGCCCGCCGGGGCGGCTCTCCACCTCTCCCGGGGCCGGCGCCGCAGCCGCCGCAACGGGGCGGGATTGCGGACCGCCCGTGCCCCGCCCGGCCCGGAAGAATGCCGTGCCGGTGAAATGCTTCGGCTGGTAATAGACCGCCGTGCACCATTCATAGGTGTTGATCGGCCCGATGCCCCAGAAGGCCAGCCGGCGATAGCCTGCCTCCTCGAGCATGTCGTAGGCCGGCTTGTAGAAATCCCTGTCGGCATTGTCGAAAACGATGAACCCGTCCTTCGGAAAGGAGCGGATCGCCGCCCAGGTGGACAGCACCCGCGCCATGCCGTCCACGATCACGATGTCGAAACTGCCGGGGGCGTGTTCCAGAACCTTCAGCGCATAGGTCTCGAAGGGCTGGTTCAGCTGGCCGCTCCGCCAGCTGCGCTCGGTGCGCTCCGGGTCGGCCAGCCAGGGCCGCTCGCGCGCGAACCGGCGCAGCGATTCCGGCAGGGGCGCGTTTTCCTCCACCAGCTGGAAATCGACATTGCCCGGCATCCTGCTGCGCACATGTTCGGCGAAGGCCGGGTCATGATCGACGCTGACGACCCGGCGCACCCTTTCGGCCCAGTAGAGGGTGGACTGTCCGCCCCCGTATTCGAAGATCGCAAGATCCGGGCTGATCTGCTCCTCAAGGAAGGCGATCGCCGAATAGGTGAACCAGGGCAGCGGCTTGCCGTCGCGCAACGCCAGCTTCCGCTCGGCGCTCTCCCGCCAGCCGGAGCTGGAAAGATAGCCTTCCGCGAGCTTCCGCTCCATCTCGCCCAGCCCGGCGCCCCGGTAATACAACGGCAGCTTCAGCTTTCCGGCCATCGCACGACTGTCTCCGCATCTCCGCCTTCCGTGCCGTGCCTAACCGCATTCTTCCGCCGACTCCAGAAGATTCCCCGGCGGCCGCAGGCCCGGGGCGGCAGGCGTCCCCGACGCCGCCACATGCGCTCACATATGCGGGCGGAACGGATACGGGCGGGATGCCGCCGAAACCGCCTCGGCGCAGTGCACCCGCCCTTCAGACCCCGGGGATTTCCCGCTCGGCCATCTTCGCCAGAGTGTCCTTCTCGCGCTCCACCGCGGCCAGGACGATGCGCCTCTGCGCTTCGGGCATGTCCAGCTCCAGCGCCGCGGCATGGCCGCGGGACGACATCTTGCGCAGGGTCTTGCCGACGATGTCGATCAGCTTGTCGTCGTCGTAGTCGGGATACCTGGACACGAAATCATCCCAGTAATGCTGGAGAAACACCACATCCACCACGTTTTCCAGCGCCTGGCTGTCGGCGTCGCGCTTGAGGGCCTCCTTGCGCAGGAAACGACCGACCCGGGTGATCTCGTCCTCGCCGTAGCCATGTTCGGCCATGATCCCCCCGACCAGATCGGCATGCATCCTGCGCAGGGCGGTCCGCCACCTGTTGTAGCCCTCGCGGCCCTTCGGGTAGCTGTCACGCGGAATTTCCCAGCGGCGGATGTGCTGGGCACGCGCGGCGATGCGCAAGAGCTCGGAGGCATCCGGATACATCCGCTCCAGCGTTTCGGTCATGCGTTCGGCATAGACGCACTCGAACGGACGTTCGACGCCGTCCACGGTGACCCGGCGCGGATCTTCGGCATTGGCGGCATCGATGGCGGCAATGACGGCGTTGAAACGCTCCGACGGGGTAAAAGGCATCGGCTGACTCCTGTTCCTGTCCGCACCCTCTGTCTAGAACATGTTGCGCCGGATTGGAATCGGCCGCCCCCTCGACAGGATGCAGACCGGGACGCAGACAGCGCCGCGGAGCGCGGAGGCGCCCGGCCAGGGCGGATTCCGGTGCCGCAGGTCACGGGGAGGGCAGGTCACGGGGAGAATGCACCCGCCCTGATGCGCCCCCGGCAAGGGAGCCCTTGCCGGGGCAGGTGCCGACAAGAACGCCCCGGGTCTTCCTCCCGGGGCGTTTCGGGGTTCTCGGCGGGGAGGCGGCCGATCAGCCGCGTTCCTCGACAATCTCGACCAGATGCGGGATCTTGTTGATCATGCCGCGCACGCTGGGCGTGTCTTCCAGTTCGCGCATCTTGTGCATCTTGTTGAGGCCCAGCCCGATCAGCGTTGCGCGCTGGTCGGCGGGGCGGCGGATCGGGCTGCCGATCTGCCTTACCACGATGGTTTTCCTGGCCATGCGTCCGCTCCTTACGAATCAGCGGTTTCGGAAGCCGCGGCCGGAGCGGCCGGTTCGGGCCGCCGCAGGATCTCGGAAACCTTCTTGCCGCGGCGCTGCGCCACCGAACGCGGCGAGCTTTCCCTTTTCAGCCCGTCGATGGTGGCGCGGATCATGTTGTAGGGGTTCTGCGAACCGATGGACTTGGCCACCACGTCCTGAACGCCGAGCATCTCGAACACCGCGCGCATCGGGCCGCCGGCGATGATCCCGGTGCCTTGCGGGGCGGTGCGCATCACCACCTTGCCGGCGCCGTGACGGCCCTCGATGTCGTGGTGCAGCGTGCGTCCTTCGCGCAGCGGCACCCGGATCATCTGGCGCTTGGCCTGCTCGGTGGCCTTGCGGATCGCCTCGGGCACCTCTTTCGCCTTGCCCTTGCCGAAGCCGACACGACCCTTCTGGTCGCCGACCACCACCAGCGCCGCAAAGCCGAAGCGCTTGCCGCCCTTCACGGTTTTCGACACCCGGTTGATCGCCACCAGACGATCGGCGAATTCCGGCGCTTCCTCGCGCTGGCGACGACCGCGGTTTCCTGCATCTCTTGCCATTGATCGTCTCCTCAGAACTTCAGGCCGCCTTCACGGGCAGCCTCGGCGAGCGCCTTGACCTTGCCGTGAAAGAGAAAGCCGCCGCGGTCGAAATAACATTCCGTCACCTTGGCCTTTTTCGCCCGCTCCGCGATCGCCGCACCGACCCTGGCGGCGGCCTCGACGTTGTTCTTGCCGACCACCCCGAGCTCCTTTTCGAGCGACGAGGCCGAAGCGATGGTGACCCCCCGCTCGTCGTCGATCAGCTGCACGCTGATGTTCCTGTTCGAACGGTGCACGCTCAAGCGCGGGCGACCGGCCGCATTCTTCCGCAGTCTGTTGCGAACGCGCAGGCGGCGCTTCACGAACAGATCCCGTTTGCTGGTTGCCATGGTTCTCGCGTCCTTACTTCTTCTTGCCTTCCTTGCGGAAGATGTACTCGTCCTTGTACTTGATGCCCTTGCCCTTGTAGGGTTCGGGCTTGCGCCATTCGCGGATATTGGCCGCGACCTGGCCGACGAGCTGCTTGTCGATTCCCTCGACGACGACCTCGGTCTGCTTCGGAGCGCTCACGCTGACCCCTTCCGGCACCTTGAAGATCACGTCATGGCTGTAGCCCAGCTGCATCTTCAGGTCCTTGCCCTGCATCTGCGCGCGATAGCCGACCCCGCTGATCTCCAGCTCCTTCCTGAATCCTTCGCTGACGCCGGTAACGCAGTTCTGGATCTGGGTGCGCGACATGCCCCACTGCTGGCGGGCGCGCTTGGAGCGACCGCGCGGGGTGACGGTGATCGCGTTGTCCGAGACCTCGATGGTCACATCGTCGGTCGCCCTGAAGCTCAGGACACCCTTCGGTCCCTTGACCTCGACGGTCCGGCCGGAAAGGGTGGCGCTGACCCCTGCCGGCAGATCGATCGGTTTCTTGCCAATACGAGACATCCGCCCCTCCCTCAGAAGACCGTGCAGAGCACTTCACCGCCCACATTGGCGCTGCGCGCCGCCGCATCCGACATCACCCCCTTGGGCGTGGAGACGATCGACACCCCGAGCCCCTGGCGAACCAGCGGGATCTCCCGGACCCCCATGTAAACCCGGCGCCCGGGCTTGGAGACCCGCTTGATCTCGCGGATGACGGGAGCACCGTCGAAATACTTCAGGCCGATCTCCAGCGCCGGGTGACCATCTTCGCCGGTGATCCTCTCATAGCCGCGGATGTAGCCTTCTTCCGCCAGCACATCCAGCACCCAGGCGCGCAGCTTGGAAGCCGGCGTGACGACGGTGGACTTGCCGCGCATCTGCGCATTGCGGATGCGGGTCAGCATATCGCCGAGGGGGTCGTTCATGCTTGTTCCCTCCTTACCAGCTGGACTTCACGAGGCCGGGAATCTGGCCGTTCGAGCCGAGTTCCCTGAGCGCGATCCGGCTGATCTTCATCTTGCGGTAATAGGCATGCGGACGGCCGGTCAGCTGGCAGCGGTTGTGCAGCCGGGTAGCCGAGCTGTTGCGCGGCAGCTTGGCCAGCTTCAGGCGCGCCTTGAACCGCTCCTCCATCGGCAGGTCCTGGTTGTTCGCGATCTCCTTCAGCGCAGCGCGCCTGGCGGCGTAGCGGGCCACAAGACGCTGGCGCTTCCTCTCGCGTTCGATCATTGCTTTCTTGGCCATGTCTCTCTCCTCCCGCGGATCACGAGTTGAAGGGCATGTTGAAATGCTTCAACAGCGCTTTCGCTTCCGCGTCGGTGTGCGCGGTGGTGCAGATGATGATGTCCATCCCCCAGATCTCGTCGACCTTGTCGAAGTCGATTTCGGGGAACACGATGTGCTCCTTCAGCCCCAGCGCGTAGTTGCCGCGCCCGTCGAAGCTCTTGCCGGAAACCCCGCGGAAGTCGCGCACCCGCGGCAGGGCGATGTTGATCAACCGGTCGAGGAATTCATACATCCGGTCGCCGCGCAGCGTCACCTTTGCGCCCATCGGCATGCCTTCGCGCACCCGGAAGCCGGCGATGGATTTCTTGGCCCGGGTCATCACCGCCCGCTGGCCGGCGATGACGGACAGATCCTCCACCGCCGAACGGGCCTTCTTGGAATCCCGCACCGCCTCGGCGCCACAGCCGATGTTCAGCACGATCTTGTCGAGCCGCGGGATCTGCATGTCGTTTCGGTAGCCGAATTCCTCCTTAAGGGCGGCCCGGACCGTATCGGTGTAGAACGCCTTGAGGCGGGGGGTGTAGTTCGCGGTGTCGAGCATCAGAGAGTCTCCCCGGTCGTCTTGGCGTAGCGCACCTTCCGGCCGTCCTCGAAACGGAAACCGACGCGGGTCGGCTTGCCGTTCTTGTCGAGGATCGCGAGGTTGGACAGGTCGATCGGCATCGGCTGCGGGATCCGGCCGCCCTGGCTGGCCTGGCTCTGGCGGACATGGCGGATGGCGATGTTGATGCCATCGACGATCGCCTTGCCCTCTTTCGGCATGACCCGGGTGATCTCGCCCTGCTTGCCCTTGTCCTTGCCGGCCAGCACGACGACCTTGTCGCCCTTCTTCAGTTTCGCAGCCATCCTACAGCACCTCCGGGGCGAGCGAGATGATCTTCATGAAGTTCTTCGAGCGCAATTCGCGCACCACGGGCCCGAAGATCCGGGTGCCCAGCGGTTCGTTGTTGTTGTTGAGGATCACCGCGGCGTTGCGGTCGAAACGGATCGCGGTGCCGTCCTCGCGGCGCACCTCCTTGGCGGTGCGCACGACGACGGCCTTGCGCACGTCGCCCTTCTTCACGCGGCCGCGCGGGATGGCTTCCTTGACCGACACCACGATCACGTCACCGACGGATGCGTAGCGGCGCTTGGAACCACCCAGAACCTTGATGCACTGCACGCGCTTGGCGCCCGAGTTGTCGGCGACATCAAGATTGGTCTGCATCTGGATCATGTGGTTTCTCCCGACCTTTGGGGGGCGATGCGGGCCTTGTCCCCAGGGTTTCGTTCAAACCGGAAGATGACGGCCTAGCCGGCGATCACCTCCCAGCGTTTGGTCTTCGACTTCGGGGCACATTCGCGGATGCGAACGGTATCGCCGACCTTGAAGGCGTTGTTCTCGTCATGCGCCCGGTATTTCTTGGACTTGCGGACGGTCTTCTTCAGAACCGGATGGCGGAAGCGGCGCTCGACGGAAACCGTCACGGTCTGATCGTTGCTGTCGCTCACGACGGTGCCCTGCAGGATACGTTTCGGCATCGTCCGGCCCCCTATTCCTCGTCGCCGCCGGCAGCGGCCTTTTCGTTCAGCACGGTCTTCACCCGCGCCACATCGCGGCGCACGGCGCGCATCCGCGCGGTGTTCTCCAGCTGGCCGGTGGCCTGCTGGAAGCGCAGGTTGAAAGCTTCCTTCTTGAGGCTGGCAAGCTCCTCGCGGAGCTGGTCCGGCGTCTTTTCACGCAGTTCGCTGGCACGCATGGCCATTCTTCCTTCCCGACATCACCGGCAGGCCCCGCTGCGGGTTACCCGATTCCCGGTGGAATTCATGAACAGAGGGCTGCGCAATACACGCCCCCGCCGCCCCTGGCAAGCCCCGGAAGGCGATTGCCGGAGCTTTTCTCCGCCCCCCGATGCCACGCGGCGACCTGCCGCCACCGGCACGGGCAGACGCGAAAAGGCCGCCCTGCGGGGCGGCCTTTCACATCGACATCGTATCGAGAGATACCGGAGTTTCTTGCTAGGTTTGGCGGTGACCTACTCTCCCACGCCTTGAGACGCAGTACCATCGGCGCTGCGGCGCTTAACTTCCGAGTTCGGGATGGGATCGGGTGTTTCGCTCGCGCTATGACCACCAAACCGAGAAAGAAACTCCACATCAGATCCAGGTCAGTGCTTCGAACCCAGACAGTCTGGCTGTTTCTGGATCAAATCAAGCCTGTCGGGCAATTAGTACCGGTCAGCTGAACGCATTGCTGCGCTTACACCTCCGGCCTATCGACGAGGTCGTCTACCTCGGCCCTCAAGGGATACCTTGTTTCGAGGGGGGCTTCCCGCTTAGATGCCTTCAGCGGTTATCCCGTCCGAACATAGCTACCCTGCACTGCGGCTGGCGCCACAACAGGTCCACCAGTGGTTCG
>Ga0256839_1000791_pt1 | contig 40460 bp, 33 predicted proteins | sample 354166metaG_FD_185968 | JGI IMG/M metagenome (GOLD analysis project Ga0256839, IMG submission 185968) | Hydrothermal vent microbial communities from Mid Atlantic Ridge, Atlantic Ocean - 354-166 | ecosystem: Environmental > Aquatic > Marine > Hydrothermal vents | place: Atlantic Ocean: Mid...
GCAGCCGTTCGAGCACCTCGGCCCGGGTGTCGGGCCTTTCGTTCGTCATGGTCTGCCAAGTGTCGCGCAGAAATGCTTTGTAGCGGTCGGTGGCTGCTGTAGCACCCATTGGGCGAGATAGCCCGGGTCGTACGGAGAAACGCCCCAACAGGCGCGAGCAAGTTAGCATAGACATTAGTTCAGGGCCTCCATGTCCACGCCTTCAGTCCACTGAAATGCTTGGTAGGCCGAAGAAGACTTCGCTTGTAATGGATCCGACAATCACGTGGCCGTTGGCCGAAACGGCCCGGCGATATTGGAGTTGTCGTCAGGCATTTCCTGTAAAAGCACATCCAGTTGGTTGTGCTGGTCCTGATCGGGATGGTCTGGCGCCGGCGGTACGCCTGCTCATAAAACAATGAAAGCGTCCTTAAAAAAGGAGCGCTTTCGTTTGAGAGGCCCTGCGCAATAGCTGCATGTTCGGCACCCTATTCGTTTTTATGCTGTCGCTCCTTGTCCATGGAAATGACCGGGTTTTCTGAATGATGCCACCCTTGAAGTGCTGCCGGTGGTAGTTGACTACAATATGCCCGAAGGCAGAGACGTTGTAGGCCATGCTCCAGTTGCCCTCGACTGTTTCAAGCCAGGTCAGGCGTGGTCCCGGTGTGCCGGTCTGGGCAGAGGCGGGCAGCAGGATCGAGCTCGTCAGGAAGCCATAGGCTGCACAAACCAGTCCATGCAGCAGGTGGTTGTACGTGTGTGGGTGTACATAGGAAACTATTCCACTGTTATGGGGGAAGTGGTAAAAAGGACAAAGGAAGGGAGTATGGAGGAAAAAAGTTCAGCGTGTAAACGTTATGGATTCCGTCGGTTACAACTAACAGGGTATGCAATTGTTTAGTAAAAATACAGGGCACTTGCCTGATAAGTGTATGCTCGGCATAACGATTGGAGGGTGGCACAAAATTGGATGGCTGTATGGATACCTGTGTACCCGTGGGTTCATCAAGCATTGCAGGACTTGTATTTTAAAAAATTTAAGATTGGGCGGTTGGAGGCGATAGTTACAAACTGTGTAGTACCAGCGCAACGCATCCATGACCTCAGATTTTCTCAGCCCTTCTGAGCATATTCTGACGTTGACGGATCTGGAGCTGGAATGTCCACCGCTCCCACAGACGCTTCTGGAAGCTATTCAGCTAATGGAGCGGCCGGAGCCTCCTGATCCGGGCGAGGTAGAAGCTATGCTGCGGCACGACCCGGCCGCGGTGGCACGTTTGCTCCGTGTGGTCAATTCGGCTTATTACGGGCTTCGCGGGCGAATCGGGGACGTACGCCACGCTATCGTCGTGCTGGGACCGCCGGCCGTTGTCGGCATGGTGATGAGCATGGGTGTACTGGCGATGAAAAGTGCTTTTGATGCCCGGACGGCCGCCCCATTTTTAAACCTGGTGCGTCACTGTGTGGCTACGGCCTACCTGGCTCGTCTGCTTATTCAGCAGGCACCGGCGGTCGGTGACTGGCGTCTGGAGTCGGCCTACGTAGCCGGACTGCTGCACGATTTTGGTAAGCTTTTGTTGCTCTACAACAGGCCCGAGGTGGCGTTGGCGGCCTTTCAGCTCGGTGACGGGCTGCGCACGCCCGAAGAGGAAGAGGCTGTCTTCGGCTACAGTCTGCAGACCATCACGCAGGCGCTGGCATTGCACATGAAGCTTCCGGAGCCATTATTCCGGGCCCTGATGGATCTCTATGGTGAAGGACAGGGCGATGGGGTGGCAGCAACACCCGGCGCTCTGCTACGGGTGGCCAGCATGGGCGCAACGTGGCTGGACTACGGTTTTGACGAGCCATCTCGCGATGAGGAAACATCGCTGGAAGCTGATTGGGAACTGACGGCACAGCTCTTTAGCTATCCATCCGCCGAAGCCGTCTGGCAAACCATTGAGCAAAACCGGGAAATTCTAAGCACCTACGTAGACGCGCATTTCTGAGCGTATCGACCGCGCCGTATCTTCCGGCTTTGAAGAAAGGTTTCGGTCGATCCTATGGACATTCTGAACGTTCTGCCTGAGGGTACGTTTGCAGCGCTGGATGATTTGCTGACCTTCATCAGCATTTATGATGATCGGGCGCGCACGCAGGCCTATCTGCGACTACTGCGAGCGCATCGCCAGGCTATCGCCGGAGCTGTATGCGTAGATGCTGGTTGCGGCATGGGATACTTTGCCGAGGCAATGGTCCGGCTGGGTGCCCGGCGCGTCTATGCCGTCGAAGCCAATCCATATCTGTATGCTCTGGCAGCAGACCGACTGACAGCCTACCCGGAAGTGGTGTGCGTGCATCAGCCCATTCAGGATTTTGAGCCGGAAGAGTCGGTGGACGTGCTGGTTCATGAGTTTTTCGGCCCCCTGCTGTATGACGAAGACGTGCACGTGCTTGAAGCGCTGCGTTTCCGGCCACGGCTTGTGTTGCCAGATCGAGCCGTGCTGATGGGAGGGCTGACCTGGATCGAAGCCGTGGCCGATGAGACGGTCACGCCAGCCGTTGTGCGCCAGCTCAAAGGAGCACTGGTGTCCGGGCTCTTTGACGAAGGCACATTGCCCTTGCAGTTTCCGGTGGCATGCTGGAGGTTTGGAAAGGCCGAACGTGAGGTCGTGTGTGATCTGAGCGGACGCGAGGGAGACCTGTTGTATCTGGGCTTACAGATTTACCACGGGGATCGACTGATTTGCCAGGCCGGGCGCTGCGAAAACTGGCCCTATGTGTGGACCCCGCGGGCAGGCGATCGTTTTCGGCTGCGTTTTGTGCCCGTTGAACGAGGGACTGACGTATACTTTGCTTGGGAGGAAGTGGAACGGAATAGATAGGCTGGGGTTCGGTGCTTTGAGGAATGATGGCGGCAGGTTACTCATGACATTTTTAAATCCGCTGGCATTGTTGGCTCTTGCGGCGGCGGCTATCCCGATTCTGGTGCACCTGTTTCATTTTCGGCGGCCGCAGCGGGTAGCGTTCAGTTCACTGATCTTTCTGAAGGAATTACAACAGACGGCCCTGCAGCGACTTCGCATTCGGCAATGGCTGTTGCTACTGTTACGCACGCTGGCGCTGGTCTGTCTGGTACTGGCTTTTGCGCGTCCGGTGTTTCGGGGACCGCTGGCCTCTTGGGTCGGAGCAGGGAGGGCTGCGGTTGTGGGGCTGGTGGTGGACAACTCACTGTCGATGGCGGTACGTGATGCGGAGGGGGCTTACTGGACGCAGGCGCAGGCTATAGCTGCCGGAATTCTGGCGCAGCTCGATGCGGATGCCCGCGTCTGTGTAGTACCCGTAGCCGGTCCCTTGGGGACGCCGGAGCCGGTGCCACGTAGCGTGGCCGCAGAGCAGCTATCCATGCTTACGGTGCGGCACGGCGCTCGGACGCTTGCAGCCGCCCTGCAAGAAGCATACACCTGCGTGCAGCAGACGCAGACTCCGGCGATTCTCTACGCTGTCAGTGATTTGCAGGCTTCGACGCTGGTCGATTCGCTGGCTCAAGCTGTTCCCGAGCCGCTCCCTACGCTACTTATTCCTGTGGGTGGACAGACGCCAGCCAACTTGGCCATTACCGATGTGCGGATTATCAGTCGTATCATCGAACAAGGGCAGCCGGTGCAGATTGAGGCCACGTTGGCTAATTTTGGGACGGCTGCCGTCAAGGGGGTGGTGGCCACCCTTACGCTTGATGCGCAACGGGTGGCCCAGGCGTCTGCTGATTTACCTCCCGGTGGTAGGGTGCGCGTTACGTTTTCGACCACGCCCATGCGGCGGGGATGGGTGCCAGGTGTTGTAGCATTGCTGCAACCCGACGTCTTGCTCGATGATAATGCACGTTATTTGGTGCTGCATGTGCCTGAGGCAAGGCGGTTGCTATTGGTAGTCGGCGAGCAGGCCAGGACTGACTATCTGGAGCTGGCCCTTTCCCCGGAGATTCGGCAGGAGCGTGTGCGTTTTGAAATTTCTCGCATTGAAGAGCCAGCATTGCCGGCCACCAGCCTGGAGAATTACGACGTGGTAATGCTGGCGGGGGTCCATGACCTTTCGAGTGGCGAGATAGCAACGCTGGTGCGCTACGTGGCCGAGGGGGGAGGCCTGCTATTCTTTCCCGGAGCCGACGGTCGCTTGGAAGACTACCGACAGCTACTGGAGCGGTTGGGAGCTGGACAGGTGCAGGGGTTTGTCGGCAGCTGGAACGGTACGACGCCAATCGCCACATTCGACCGAATGGATCTGGCGCACCCGCTATTTGAAGGGTTGTTCGTTCGGTTGCCTGGTCAACGGGAGGTGCGGACGGAACGGCCGGCCGTCTTTTTTGCCCTGAATTATGCTCCGGGTACGGGGGACGAACAGACACTGATTCGGCTCAGCAACGGATTGCCCTTGCTGCAAGAAGTGCGGTATGGCCAGGGACGCGTGCTGCTCTGGATGGTAGCGCCTGACCCGGCCTGGAGCGAGTTCCCTCTGCGGGGACTTTTTGTGCCGCTGCTCTACCGAGCGGTGTTTTATCTATCGGATAGGGATACAGAAATGCTGCAGACGCTGGAGGCCGGTCGGCCAGCTCGTGTGCGTTTGTGGGATTTTCCGGTAGAAGCTGTGCCGGAGCTGGTGGGCCCCGAAGGCCAGATCTACCGGGCTGAGCCCGAACGTCAGGAAGGAACGCGCTGGGCACGCTTCGAACCCGGACCAGCTCAACCCGGCATCTATACGCTACGGGCTGGAGCGCAGATAGTGCGGCGCATCGCCGTCAATCCGGCAATTGAGGAATCGGACCTGCGTCCAGCCGCTGCTGAAGAAGCTGTCCGCCGTCTGCAGGAACAGACCGGTCTGTCGGTCACCCTGCTGGAGATTCCTGAAGCTTCGTCTCAGGCGGTCGCTGAGACCCTTCAGCAGGCCCAGGTGGGCGTGGAACTCTGGAACGTCTTTCTGGGGCTGGCGTTGGGCTTTCTGATCCTGGAGATGCTGGTCGCGCTCCGCACCCGCATCGAAACCGTAACGGCCGGCAACGCGTAGCTTTTCCCGTCTACGCGTTCCCCGACGTGGCAGAACCATGAATGTAACGGCTGAACTGCTGCGCACGCTCCACGGCGTTTTGCCGGTCTGCTTTTTCGGGGTAACGCTGCTTTTTCTGGGGGTTACGCTGTTTCACTATCAGCAGATCAAGCAGGTACATCTGCGCTGGCTTCGGCGCTGGCCGCTCCTACCCACCGGTTTTTTACTGCTGGTTATTGCGCTGGGCGCGTATGCTGTACTCAATGGGCAACCTGTTCCCGTTTTCCGGTTAGGCCTGTATCTTGCTGGCGGGCTGTGTTGGCTGGGGGCGGCTATTGTGTCGGAGCAGGTGCTCATCACGGATTGCGGGATTATCGACGGCTTGAACCGGGCCGATCGATATGTAGGGTGGGGGCAGATTCTGGACTACTTTCCCTGGCAGGATCCTGATGGGCAGGTGCGTGGCTTTGCCTTCCTGTTTGCAGATATTCGAGGCAAGCGGCGACGCCTTAATTTGGTTGTTCCGCGCGTACGCCAGCCGGCTTTTCGACGGCTGCTGGTCCATTATCTGGATACCCGTTTTGAGCTGACGCTGCAACAGTGCTACGGAAAGACGTTGAAAGAATAGCCCGGCACTTTGTGCATTGGCCGACGTTGAAACTGCAGGAAGTAGAAGGAAAACCGTCATAAAATCGAAGCAGCGTACAGCGTTGTATACGGCCACCTCACCTCGTCCAGAGACTGCGATTCTGGTAGGCGTTGTGACGCCTGGAACGACGCGCGGGGATGTGGAAGATTCGTTGGAAGAGCTGGCGCAGCTGGCCCACACGGCGGGTGCAGAGGTAACGGATCGTGTCCTGCAGGTACTCCGGCGCATCCACGCCGCCACGTATATTGGCCGGGGCAAGGTCGAAGAACTCAAACGTCTCGTCGCTGTGCGCAAAAGTGATCTGGTCATCTTCGACGATGACCTCTCACCTGTCCAGATGCGGAATCTGGAACGTGCGCTGGGTTGCAAGTTGCTTGACCGGACCGGCCTGATTCTGGATATTTTTGCGCGACGCGCTCGCACGGCTGTGGCCAAAACGCAGGTTGAACTGGCGCAACTGGAATACATGCGCACGCGTCTGACGCGCCAGTGGACGCACCTGTCTCGTCAGAAAGGGGGCATTGGTACAAAGGGACCGGGAGAGACTCAGATTGAGACGGACCGGCGCCTCATCGCTCGACGCATCGCTGTGCTCCGCGAGCGTCTGGAGCGAATCGACCGCCAGCGAACCACGCAGCGTAAAAAGCGACAACGCTATACCCGCGTATCGCTTGTTGGCTATACGAACGCGGGCAAATCGACGCTGATGAATGTGCTGGCCGGAACGCGCGTGCTGGCTGAAGACCGGCTTTTCGCCACGCTGGATGCGACCACACGACTGGTTTATCTGGAGCCCGGAAAACCTGTCTTGCTTTCCGATACGGTCGGCTTCATTCGTAAGCTGCCCCATCGCCTCATTGAAAGCTTCAAGAGCACGCTCGACGAAGTGCGCGAAAGCGATGTGCTCCTGCACCTGGTGGATGCGACACATCCTCGCTTTGAGGACCACATTCAGGTGGTACACGAAACGTTGGCCGAGTTGGGGGCGGCCGACAAACCGATGCTGCTGGTGTTCAACAAAATAGACAGACTGGCTGATCTGGGATTGCTACAGGCGTTGCGTGCGGAATACCCCGAAGCGGTTTTCGTTTCGGCATTGCGCGGCATTGGACTGGAAGAACTCAAGCGGCGCCTTCAGGAACGCATCGAAGCCGAGGCACTGGAACTGGACGTTTGTGTCCCGCTGACCGAAGGACGAACGCTTGCCTATCTCTATCAAGTGGCTGACGTGCTGGAAGAAGCCTATCTGTATGCACGCAACAGCCACGACGAGACACCGTTACCGGTTGCCCGGTTGCGCCTGCGCGTTCCCGTGCATCGACAGGCCAACGTGGAGCGGCTCTTGGCTCGTTTTCGCACGCTACAACCCTTGCCCGACGGAACGCCATAAGCGCGGGCTCAATGCGCCAGAAATAGGGAGACAGGGGACTAAAAAATCCCTTGCATCCGGACGATGCCTGAAGTAAATCTATGGTAAAAATTGCAGGCGGTCTCAGCGAGATGCCAGGGCCGCAACAATCTGGTGATCTGTTGAGGAGGAAAGTTGCAGAGGGAAACGGTACAGGGCTTGCCCGGTATCTCCTGTAGGGCCGGGTGCTATGACGTGAGGTGGTTGTCATGCGGATCGTACAACTGATTCAGGAAGGGTTGCAGCCGCTGAAGCCTGAGGTGCCCATACATCGGGTACGGGCGCAGATGGCGGCACAGGGGGTGCGTCACCTGCCCGTGGTCAACGAGGCAGGCACATTGCTGGGATTGGTTGCGGACGAGCAGCTTCGCCTGGCGGATGATCCCAATCGGCCGGTTGTAACGCTGGTGCATGGCGTGCCTCTCAGCGTGACCCCTGATCTGCACGTGTTCGATGCTGCGCGGGTGATGCTGCAACACGGCCTGACCGTGCTACCGGTCGCCGAGTCGAACCAGCACTATCGCGGTGCCGTGTCCGGCCAGCATTTGCTGGAGCAGCTTATCCGAATGCTTTCGCTGCACGAACCCGGCGCTATTCTGGAGCTGGAGCTCGACGCTCGTGACTATGCACTTTCTAACCTGCTCTACTGCGTGGAGCAGTGTGATACGCGGGTGCGGGCATTGCTGGTACAGCCGCTGGATGCTTCGGAAAGCCGCTTCCGTGTAACGCTGAAGTTGAATGTGCAGGATTCGGCACGCGTGCGCCATGTGCTTGAGCACCATGGCTTCCATGTTGCCGCTGCCTACAACGAAGAAGACGACGAGGAGCTGCGTCAGCGTGTTGAGGCTTTCATGCGTTACCTAGAGGTTTGAGGGTAATAAGTGCATGTAAAAAAAAGGGGGCCTGAGGCCCCTTTTTTGTTGCGCAGGGTTGTTGCGGATCATTGCACAGGCTGTGGGACTGGCTGGCCGTTCTGCTTGTAAATGACGCCGGCTTTCATGACAAACGCTACCTCCTGGAGAGCTGAGATATCTTCCAGCGGGTTGCGTTCGACGGCGATCACGTCGGCCCATTTACCGGGTTCAAGCGTCCCGAGGTTGTCCAGCTGGCCCAGCAGGTCGGCGGCATTGTAGGTGGCTGCCTTGATGGCTTCAAGAGGGGGCATGCCCGCTTCTACCATGTAAACGAACTCCAGCGCGTTGCGGCCATGCCGGAAGACGCCGGCATCGGTGCCAAATGCAATGGGAACGCCAGCTCGATAGGCGCGGGCGAACGTTTCCTGAATCACGGGTCCAATGCGCTGTGCTTTTTCGGCCACCACCGGCACATAGTAGCCCGGAATTTTGGCCGAGTCGGCCACGCTCCGGCCAGCCGTAATGGTGGGTACCATGTAAACGCCATATTCTTTCATCATCTGCATGGTCTGGTCGCTCATGAACGTGCCGTGCTCAATGGAAGCTACGCCGGCCCGAATGGCGCGCTGCATGCCTTCGTCGCCGTGCGCGTGTGCCGCCACCTTCAGGCCGAAGTCACGCGCCACCTCGACGATGGCGCGAATCTCGTCCTCAAAGAACTGCGGAGAAGAACCATCTCGTGCGATCGAGAGCACCCCGCCGGTTGCGGTGATCTTAATCACGTCGGCCCCCCGTTTGATAGCGAGCCGGACCCCCCGGCGGGCACTGGCTACACCATCGACCACTCCTTCGGCCTCGCTCGGGATGCCCAGAATGTCTTCGCGGAAGCCATTGGTAGGATCGGCGTGTCCGCCCATGATGGCCAGACTCTTGCCGGCCACAAACATACGCGGACCGACAATCCAGCCCTGATTGATCGCATCCCGCAGGGCCAGATCAATCCCTTCGTTGCCTCCTACGTCGCGGACCGTGGTAAAACCCGCCATCAGGGTTCTCCGAGCATAGACCGTAGCCCGGAGCGCCTGCAGGGCCGGCGACATCCGAAACCGGTCCAGATAGCCGCCTTTCCGACTCTCCATGGACAGATGCGTGTGCATGTCGATCAGACCGGGCAGACAGTAGGCCTGCCGGAGATCGACCACCTGGTCGCCGGGCTGCGGACGCACAAAGCCTGGAGTAACCGCTTCGATCCGCTCACCCCGCACGACGATTGTACGGGCCGGCATAGGTTCTGGCGAAACACCAGGATCGATCACGGTACCACAATGCACCAGCAGGCGACCCGGAGTAGGCTGTGCCTGCACTCCGAGAATCATAGCAGACAGCAGCAAGAAAAGACGCCAGCGCATAGCTCTAACCGGTTTGGTGGATGGACGTGTCTGCAGCATACAACATTTAGCATGCAAAAGGAACCCCCGCCAGAAGCAAGCATTGGCTTGCCCGATATCCGATCAGCAATTTGAAGGCATGAACAGGCCATCGGTAGAACATAAGGGACTGCTTGAAGCATTCTGGTTGCTGAGTACACTGCGTGTGGCAGTCAGAACGGCCGAATCCGTACGTGCTCGACGCCATCCACGGCCGATTCGGCAGCAGTTGAAGCAGGATGTGCGGCAGTTGCGCCGGTTGCTTGATCGCCTGCAGTTGGCGCTGCTCTACACAGACGTGGTGGGTGACCAGACGCTTGACGCTGTCCTGCTACGTCGGTTTGATCTGTTGCTTACCGCGCGTGAAGTGGCTGACGGCTGGCGCACGTTGCATCAGGATCTACTCAACTGGTACCCTGCCGTTCCGGCCGCTCTGGTAGAAGCAGTGCGTCGGACAGCCCGGCAATTCGATCGGTTAGGCGCTCAGACTCCGGTTGCTTGTTGGCAGGCCGCACTGCACACTGGAAACCGTGTGCTACGCGCCATCTGGCGCACACTGCGCCCATCTCATTGAGAACTTCAATAGGGACCAGGCGTACCAAATCTGCTTTGATGTCTGTTAAAAGATCCGGTACTGGCCGGCTTTAAGGAGTGGCAGTTTCTATGCATACGCGTCCTGCTGAGACTTCGAATTACGTTGCTTCTAACATTCAGATCCTCGAAGGGCTTGAGGCGGTTCGCAAGCGGCCCGCCATGTACATCGGGGATGTAGGCATTCGTGGTCTGCATCACCTGGTCTATGAAGTGGTCGATAATGCGATCGATGAGGCAATGGCAGGCTACTGCGACCGCATTGCCGTCACGATCAATGAGGATGGCTCGATTACCGTCGAGGATAATGGCCGAGGGATTCCGGTCGACGAGCATCCGACCGAGAAGCGGTCGGCACTTGAAGTCGTGATGACTACGCTGCACGCTGGCGGCAAGTTTGATAAGAGCACCTACAAGGTATCGGGCGGGCTGCATGGTGTGGGCGTTTCCTGTGTGAATGCGCTTTCGCGCAAGCTGGTCGCGACGGTACGCCGCGACGGATACGTCTGGCGCCAGAGCTATGCCTATGGCAAGCCGACTTCGCCTGTTGAACGCGTGCGTCCGATGCGGGAGGAGGAAGAGACGGGTACGATCGTGCAGTTCTGGCCAGACCCGACCATCTTCAAGACGGTCGAGTTTCGGTTTGATACGCTGGCTGAACGACTGCGTGAGCTGGCCTACCTGAACCGTGGCGTGCGTATCTCCATTGAAGATCGGCGCGAAGAGGATGAGGCGCTCCGGTATGAGGAGTACTACTTTGAAGGCGGATTGGTCGAGTTCGTCCAGTATCTCGATGAGACGCGCACACCCATTCACGACGAGGTTATCTACATTGCCGGCGAAACCGATCACGTGGTCGTTGAGGTAGCCCTGCGATACAATGACGGCTATGCGGAGAATGTGCTCTCGTTTGTAAATAACATTAACACGCACGAGGGGGGCACGCACGTGGCCGGCTTCCGCACGGCGCTGACGCGCACGCTCAAGGTCTATGCGGAAAAGAACCACCTGCTGAAAAACTTCAAAGGCGAACTGTCGGGCGAGGACTTCCGCGAAGGATTGACGGCTGTCATCTCGATCAAGGTTCCGGAGCCGCAGTTTGAGGGTCAGACCAAAACGAAGCTGGGCAATTCAGAGGTACAGGGGATTGTTGCAGGAATCGTTTCAGAGCACCTGAGTCGATGGCTGGAAGACCATCCCCGTGAGGCTCGGCGTATTCTGGACAAAGTAATTTTAGCGGCACAGGCCCGTGTGGCTGCACGCAAGGCCCGCGAGCTGGTGCAGCGTAAGAATGCGCTTAACGGTTCCAGCCTGCCCGGCAAGTTGGCCGATTGTGCTTCGCGTGATCCCTCCAAATGCGAGCTGTTTCTGGTCGAGGGGGATTCGGCCGGTGGGAGCGCCAAGCAGGCTCGCGATCGAGCATTCCAAGCGATCTTGCCACTGCGTGGAAAGATTCTGAACGTTGAAAAGGCACGACTCGACAAGATCCTGGAAAACGAGGAGATTCGGAATATTGTCACAGCGCTGGGCACCGGACTGGCCACGACCGAAGAGAACTTTGACCTGAGTAAGCTCCGTTATCACCGCATTATCATCATGACAGATGCGGATGTGGACGGTGCCCACATCCGAACGCTGCTGCTGACGTTCTTTTACCGCCAACTCCGACCTCTGGTAGAAGGCGGCTACATTTACATTGCGTTGCCGCCGCTTTATCGCGTGAAGGTTGGGAAGACCGTACGTTATGCCTGGAGCGACGAGGAGCTGCGCCAGCTCGTGGAAGAACTGACGGACGGGCAGCCTCAGCGTGCGGCTATTCAACGTTACAAAGGGCTCGGCGAAATGAATCCGGAGCAGCTCTGGGAAACGACGATGAACCCGGAGACGCGTATCCTGCAGCAGGTGACCATTGAGGATGCAGCAGCGGCCGACCGGATCTTCTCGATTCTTATGGGCGATGCGGTGGAGCCTCGCCGGAAGTTTATCGAGCGGAATGCCCGCTACGCGACGCTTGATGTCTGAGGTGCCGGGCTGCTTCCATGACGCCCCATCTAAGCATTGTGGTGCCCGTCTATGACGAGGCCGCTTCACTGCCGGAGCTGGCCGAAGAGATCCGTACTGTCTGCGAAGCGCACGGCTACCACTTTGAGGTGTGGTTCGTGGATGATGGCTCGCAAGACGACTCCTGGAGGGTTATCAAACGCCTGCACGCCGAGGATCCTCGCTTCGCAGGGGTGCGTCTGCGACGCAATTATGGCAAAAGTGCGGCGCTGGCTGTGGGCTTCGAACGGGCAAAGGGGCGTTATGTGGTTACGCTTGATGCCGACTTGCAGGACGACCCCGCTGAAATCCCGGCGCTGATCAACCTGCTGGAAGCAGGCTACGACCTGGTAAGTGGCTGGAAGAAGCAGCGGAAAGATCCTCCCAGTAAAACTATTCCAAGTCGCTTTTTTAACTTTGTCACCCGCAAGCTTTCAGGTATCCCGCTACACGACTTTAACTGTGGGCTGAAAGCCTACCGGCGCGAAGTGGTAAAGACCGTACGCGTTTACGGTGAGCTACACCGCTATATTCCGCTGCTGGCCTACTGGGAGGGCTTTACACGAATCACGGAAAAGCCCGTGCGCCATCGGCCTCGGAAGTACGGCCGCACAAAGTTTGGACTGGAACGCTTTGTTCGGGGATTCCTGGACCTGATCACGGTGCTTTTCCTGACCCGCTTTATGTCGCGGCCAATGCACTTTTTCGGAACATTTGGCGTGCTGGCGTTTCTGGCAGGTTTTGGCATCAGCCTGTGGCTCTCTCTTGAAAAACTGCTCTGGCATCGGCCCCTTACGAACCGGCCCCTGCTATTGTTGGGAGTGCTGATGATTCTGGTCGGCGTGCAGATGTTTACCATAGGACTGCTCGGGGAACTCATCATTCGCGAGCGCATGGAGCGGACGCCCACTTATCAGGTAGTTGAAGAGCATCCACCGGAGCTTGTGCGAACCGTCTGACGATTATGACTCGTCTTGTACTGGTCGGTCCGGTGGCCCCTTATCGTGGAGGAATTGCCCACTTTACGGAAGCCCTGGGGCAGGCGCTGCAGTCGCGTGGCCATCAGGTGGCGGCGTTAAGCTTCCGGCGGCAGTATCCTCGATGGCTATTTCCGGGACGGCAGCAGACCGAACCGGAGCCGATCACCCCTTCAATGCCTGCCACCTACACGCTCGATCCCCTGCATCCCTGGACCTGGTGGCAGGCCGCCTCCCTGCTTCGACGGCAGCGGCCCGATCTGATAGTGTTTCAGTACTGGCTGCCTTTTTTTGCGCCAGCCTATGGAGCGATAGCAATAGAACTGCGTCGATGGGGCATTCCCTCCGTGGCGCTTGTGCACAATGCGCTGCCCCATGAGCGACACCCGCTCGATGCCACGCTCAGTCGCTGGTTTCTGCGCCGATGCCATGCGCGCATTGTGTTGTCGGAGGCTGTGGCCCATCAGCTTGTGGAGCTGGGACTATCGGTAGATGCGCAGCTTGTGCATCCCATTGATTTTCGCTACGGGCCTGTGCGTCCCCGTACAGTTGCCCGCCAGCGGTTGGGGCTACCTTCCGAGGCACCGGTGCTGCTATTCTTTGGGTTTGTGCGGCGCTACAAGGGGTTAGATGTGCTGCTGGAGGCCATGCCTATGATCCGAGCGGCATTGCCCGAAGTACAGCTTGTCGTAGCCGGCGAGTTTTACGAGCGTCTGAATCACTACCGAGCACGCATTCGAGCACTGGGACTGTCGTCGTGCGTGCATTTGCACGATCGCTACATTCCGGAATCAGAAGTCGTCTGGTACTTCTCTGCAGCAGATCTGGTGGTACAGCCCTATCTTTCGGCCACGCAGAGCGGGATCGTCCCTCTGGCGTTTCACTTTGAACGCCCGGTGGTGGTGACGGCCGTGGGTGGCCTCCCCGAGGTGGTGCCGCACGAAGAAGCTGGCTTTGTTGTGCCACCGGGGGACGCCAGCGCTCTGGCCGAAGCGGTCGTGCGCTTTTTCCGGGAAAGATGGACGGAGCGGTTGACGCAGGGGGTGCGACGCCTGCGCGTGCGCTACGGCTGGGATCCCCTGTGCACCACGCTGGAACAGATGCTGTCTGACTGATGCGCTACGATCCGGTCAAAGATCGATTGGGACGACTTTTTGGACGCCATCCGCTTTTGCAACGGCTGTTTTTTGGCCTCCTGCATCTAATTTTTCTGCGTAGCTGGTATGTGCGGCGTGCGCTGCGCCGCATTTTTGCCGGATGGCCGACTGAGCGGCGCGTGCGGGTGCTTGATGCCGGGACGGGCTTCGGTCAGTACGCCTATTACATCGCCCGCCGGTATCCTCAGGCCGAGGTGGTCGGGGTCGATCTTAAGACCGACTATCTGGAACAGGCCCGGCGTTTTGTGGCCCGGACGCCGGTGGCCGACCGTGTGCGTTTTGTGCAGGACGACCTGACCAGCCTGCAAACGGAAGGTCCCTTCGACCTGATCCTGTCGGTGGACGTCCTGGAGCATATTGAAGACGACCTGGCCGTGCTTCGCAATTTTGCACGGGTGCTCCGACGCGGCGGCTACGTGATCATCCACACCCCTTCGGATCAGGGCGGCTCTGATGTGCGCACGTCCGGTCAGCAGAGCTTTATCGAAGAGCACGTGCGCGAAGGGTACAGCCGGGAGCAACTGTTGGCGCGTTTGCAAGCGGCCGGACTGAAACCAGTCGAAAGCCACTACAGCTACGGTCCCTTTGGCTCGCTGGCCTGGCGGCTGCTCATCAAGTATCCCATACTGGGGCTCAGCCGGAGTCCACTGGCTTACCTGTTGCTCCCCCTGTACTACCTAGTCGTGCTGCCTGTAGGTTTGGTGCTCCATGCGCTGGATCTGGTGTGGAAAAACCGGACAGGCACCGGGTTGCTTGTGATTGCCCGCAAGCCGGATGACTAATCCCTGTGCAAAACGCTTCGGGAGAAGTTTTTTAAGCCAAGCCACGTCAGCCAGATCCTGCGGTTGTCCGAGCGCACGTTTGTTCTGGATCAGATGTTCAATGTCAAGATAGAAAGCGTTTCTCGTATCAAAGTCTGCGCCTTCGATAGAAAAGTCCGGATATCAATACGTCGAGGAGCCACACCGATCTGAAAGACAACGTCTTTTGTGACAAAATTGTTAACCGAGATCTGATTCAGTGGAGCGCCAAACTGCATCAGGGCTTTGAAAGACCCGTTGAGCATTGGCCTGGGTAGAGAACGCTCAGGTTCAGATCTCCGGGTGCGCGGGGCAGCCCATGAGCAGCCAGGGCATATGCTCCAGCGATCAGATACTCAACGCCGGCATCGAAAAAGGCGGACAACATGTCGTTGCAGTCGGGATTGAGCATCAAAGGGAGACGTTTTCGCATGGCATTGTTGAAACGACCAGGCTTCAACGATCAACGGTCAGACCAGCGCAATGCGTTCGGCTGGGGCAGCGCCAGCGCAGCTTCTTCGTAGCTTTGGGCTTCTGCGCGTTAAGCCGGCGGATGGTGATTGAGCGGCGACGCATGGGTGCATAATGGTACCTGCTATTTAGAGCGGAGTTGGGATGCGCGCCACCTTGCGCTATGGGGACTCCATAGGAGAGGTATAGACCCACTGTAGATGGTTACGTGCGGTCTTTGGCAGAGAATCCATCGCGCCGATTGATCTCTTTAGCGCTTCAGGCGTATCTTGAAAGGGCCTGTCTGGAGCTGTCGGGACCCCACCGCAATCCGTGAAGCAGCCCACCGCAGACCTATGTCAAGCAAGTACATTTTTGTAACTGGAGGTGTTACTTCTTCACTGGGAAAAGGGATCGTGTGTGCGTCGCTGGGTCGTTTGCTTGAGGCGCGCGGTCTGCGCGTGACGATTCAGAAGCTGGATCCGTACATCAACGTCGATCCCGGCACAATGAACCCCTACGAGCACGGGGAGGTGTACGTGACTGAGGACGGTGCTGAGACCGATCTGGATCTGGGACACTACGAGCGTTTTCTGGGGCGGCTTACCAGTCAGGCAAACAACGTGACAACTGGCCGCATCTATCTGGAAGTTATTACGAAAGAACGGGCTGGGGCCTATCTGGGCAAGACTGTGCAGGTCGTGCCGCACATCATCGACGAGATCAAGCGCTGGATGCTCAAGCTCGGCGAGACGGGCCAGTACGACGTGGTGATTACAGAGATCGGAGGAACGGTGGGTGACATTGAAGGGCAACCCTATCTGGAAGCGATTCGCCAGCTTCGCTATGAGCTTGGCCTGCGCAATACGCTTATCGTTCACCTGACGCTCGTGCCTTATCTGGAGGCAGCCGGTGAGCTCAAGACCAAGCCGACCCAGCACTCGGTCAAAACGCTGCTTGCGCATGGGCTGCAGCCTGACGTGCTGGTCTGTCGCTCCGAATACCCGCTGGATGCTGATCTGCGGCGTAAGCTTGCGCTGTTCTGTAACGTGGAACCGCGGGCTGTCATTGCGGCGCTGGATGCTGAGTCGATCTATGAGGTGCCGCTACTGCTTCGGGAAGAAGGGCTTGATGCCATTGTGATTGAGCGGCTGTTTGATGAGCAAGAGCGGCAGGCATTGCATGAACCAGATCTGGACGACTGGATCGACTTTTTGCGCCGGCTGAAAAGTCCGAAGGCGACCGTGCGGGTGGCGCTGGTGGGCAAATACGTGACACACCAGGATGCCTACAAGTCAATCATGGAGAGCTTTGTACTGGCCGGAGCCGAGCATGGCGTACAGGTGGAGGTCAAGCAGGTGCTCTCCGATGAGATTACGCCGGAGAACGTGGCCGAACTGCTGGGCGATGTCTCGGGCATTCTGGTAGCACCGGGCTTTGGTGAGCGCGGCATCGAAGGAAAGATTGAGGCAGTGCGCTATGCCCGCGAGCAAAACATTCCGTTTTTCGGAATCTGTCTGGGCATGCAGTGTGCCGTGATCGAATTTGCTCGGAACGTGTGTGGCTGGCACGATGCGCACTCGACTGAATTTGATCCGGACACACCGCATCCGGTTATCGATCTGATGGCTGAGCAGAAAAAGATTACGGACAAGGGCGGTACCATGCGGTTGGGCGCTTATGATTGTCATCTGGTCGAAGGCTCTCGCGCACGTGCTATCTATGGCACGTCTGATGTACGCGAGCGGCATCGTCACCGCTATGAGGTGAATAACGTGCTGCGCTACAAGTTGCTTGAGCACGGCATGCAGTTTACTGGGTTAAATCTGGAGCGTGATCTGGTAGAGATCATTGAGCTGCCCGAACACCGTTGGTTCATTGGGGTGCAGTTTCATCCGGAGTACAAGTCGACGGTGGGGCGACCGCATCCGCTCTTTTCGGCGTTTGTGGCTGCCTGTGTCGAGTATGCGCGCGAGCAAGGTCAACTGCAGACCCCGCGGCCACGTCGACGTCAGAAGATGCTACGCTTGGCCTCAGCCCGTATGTAGGAGAATCAGGCACCCAGCTCCAGGGTGTAGTAAAGAAGCAGCAGGACCGCCAGCACGTGCAGCAACGGGTGTACAGCACGCGCCCGCCCACTCAGCACCTGCAGCAGCACATAAGTGATCAGGCCGAAGGCAATACCGTTGGCAATGGAGTAGGTGAAGGGCATGATGGTGAGGGTCAGGAAAGCCGGGATCGCCTCGTCGTATTTGCGCCAGTTCAACTCGGTCAGCCCCTGCATCATGAAGACGCCCACCAGGATCAGGGCTGGGGCGGTGGCGACGGCCGGTACGGCCGTGAAAAACGGGGCCAGAAAGAGCGAGAGCAAAAACAGCAAAGCGACCACCACGGCGGTTAATCCGGTACGCCCTCCTTCCTCGATGCCGGTAGCCGATTCGATATACGTGGTGACGGTGCTGGTGCCCAGCAACGCACCGAGGGTTGTGCCTACAGCGTCGGCCGAGAAAGCTTCGCGGGCCCTTGCCAGCTCGCCCCGAGCATTGAGAAAACCGCCCAGGCGGCCAATGCCCATCAACGTGCCGGCCGTATCAAAAAAGTCCACGAACAGAAACGCCAGCACGACGCCCAGTAGCTTGGCCTGTAGGAGCGTGCTGAAGTCGAAGGCCAGCAACGTTTCCCGAGGGAGACCGGGGAGTTGCACCCACCGTTCAGGCAGCGGTGCCAATCCTGTCAGCCACGCGACAAGGGTCCCGGCCAGGATGCCCAGCAGCAGCGCACCCGGTACGCGGCGCACCAGTAGGAAGCCCATGAGCATCAGGGTGCCAAGCGCCAGGAGCGTAGTCGGACGCGTCAGCGGGCCGAGCGCGATCAGCGTAGCCGGGCTGTCGACAACCAGGCCGGCATTCTGAAAGCCAATGATTGCCAGGAACAGACCGATCCCCCCGGAGGTGGCCACTTTCAGCGTGTCTGGAATAGCCCGAAGGACAACGCCGCGTACGCCGCTGAGTGCCAGGGCCAGAAATAGCAGGCCTTCCACAAAGACCGCTGCCAGTGCAACGGGATAGCTCACGCCCATGCTCTGCACGACGCCATAGGTGAAGTAGGCATTCAGGCCCATGCCAGGCGCCAGGGCGAACGGATAGTTGGCCCAGACGCCCATGATCAGCGTGGCAACTGCAGAGGCCAGCGCCGTTGCCCGCACCACATCGTCGGGGGGCATCCCGGCATCAGCCAGGATCTGAGGGTTGACCAGCAGGATATAGGCCATGGTCAGGAAGGTGGTTACACCGGCCCGCACTTCGGTCCAGCGTGATGTGCCCCGTTCTGATAGATGGAAATAGCGGTCCAGCACAGTATCGCCGGGAGGCGTTGGCTGATGCCCGCCGCAATATGCAAAAAGCCGATACCGGAGGCAAGTCCGTGGCTCAGGGAAGCCGGCGGAAGATTGCACGAATGCGCCCGATGATGTAGCAGCCCGGGTCGTCTGGCGGGAAGACTTCTTCTAAATAGGTCCGGTTGGCCGGTTGCAGGTGGATGCGGTTGTTCGCGAAGACGAAGCGACGCGCCAGCAGCAGCTCGCCCACCAGACAGGCGACCAGCTCCCGGTTGTTCAGCGTGCGCCAGGGCGTCTCCTCGATCAAAAGTAGATCCCCTTTGAAGATGCCTTCGCCGCTCATGCCGTCATCGCCGGCCCGTCCGATGAGGCAGGTGTCGGGGTCAAGGCCGCGAGGCAAGAAGAACGGATCGACGGAGAGGAATGCGACCGGGCGTGTTCGCAACCGCTCGGGTTCATGACTGGCCGTGCGGCTGACAACGGGAAGGCTGGGGATCTCGTCAGTCAGAGCAAAGGGGTCCTCGGTATCAAGCAGATGGAGGCCACGGGCGGCGCCGGGGTCGCGGCGCAGGTAGCCCTTCTTTTCCAGGGCCTGAAGCAGCTTGAACACACCGTTGGTGGAGCGAATGCCCAGCGCCTCGCCAATTTCCTGCAAGGTGGGGGGTTTGCGATGGCGGCGCTGGTAAGCGCGGATGAACTCGTAGGCTTCGTTTTGTCGGGCAGTTAGTCGGCCTTTCATGGGAGCGTATGCAGAAGGTGATCTGCTGATCTACAAGATAAGAAAGTGAAAATATTTTTACCATGTCAAATGAAGAGGTGAAAATTATTTCACTATCCCCCTAAAATGGGCGCAATTGCACGCATAATGCAGGTTTCTAAGCACAGGTAATGAGGCAAGAAAGTGTTTTTTTGAGCCAAATATCTTGACTTTTTGAAAAAAACCCTTACCTTGTGGGAACGGTGGGGAAAAGTGGGGAATTTTCCCATACCCTCACGTAAGGTGTTGGGTGCTGCGCAAGAACGATGGCGGGCTTCAAGGGACAGGCCGAGTATTCTGTGGACGAGAAAGGCCGGGTGGCCATCCCGGCCAAAATGCGGGCTGTCCTGAAGCCCGAAGCCAAAGGGACGTTCACGGTTACACGGGGCTTCGAGCGGTGCATCTTTCTCTATCCGCTCGACCGATGGGAGGAGATAGAGGCGAAGATGATGTCGCTCAACCTATACAACCGGGAGACGCGCAACTTCGTGCGGTTGATCTTGCGCTGGGCCGAGGAGGTCACGCTGGACAAGCAGGGACGGGTCGTGTTGCCCAAGCCGCTGATGGAATATGCGGGTATTACGGATCGGGCGCTGATCATGGGCGCGCTCGATCATATTGAAATCTGGAATCCGGCCACGTTTAATCAGTACATGAATGAGCAACCCATGGACTACGAAACACTGGCCGAACAGGTGATGGGGGTGTGAGTGCTGTGCAGAAACATACCGGCAGTGCTGCAGCGGGACCTTATGGGTCGCCGTACCATGTGCCTGTTCTTTGTCAGGCTGTTGTTGAAGGACTGATCACCCATCCCGCCGGCTGCTATGTAGACGCCACCATTGGAGGAGGTGGCCACGCGGCAGCGTTGCTCGATGCACTGGCACCTGAGGGGCGGGTGATCGGGATCGATCGGGATCCGGAAGCGCTGACAGTAGTGCGCCGACGCCTGGCGGAGGCGATAGCTGCTGGACGGCTGCAGCTCGTGCAGGGTAATTTCGCCGATCTGGAAGGTCTCCTGGACGAGTTGGGGGTGCCGTCCATCGACGGGCTTTTGCTGGACCTGGGCGTGTCATCGCATCAGCTCGATGACGCGATGCGCGGGTTCAGCTTCCGGGCCGAAGGACCGCTGGATATGCGAATGGATCCTTCAAGTCCGGGACCGACAGCCGCGCAGTTGCTGGAGCGATGGAGTGCGTATGAGCTGGCCGACGTGTTGCATCGCTATGGCGAAGAGCCACGGGCGCGCAAACTCGCTCGGGCAATTTATCAAGCCCGGCCGATCCGCACTACTGCCGAATTGGCTGAAGTAGTGCGGCGTGAAGTGCCGGCCCGTGAAGTGACCAAGACGCTGGCGCGGGTTTTTCAGGCGCTACGCATTGCGGTTAACGACGAGCTGCGGGTGCTGGAACGTGTGCTGGAGGCTGCCACGCGGCGGGTGCGTCCGGGAGGACGCCTGGCGGTGCTCAGCTACCATTCGCTGGAGGATCGGCGCGTGAAGCGCTTTCTGCGCTACGGCAATCTGGAAGGGAAGCCGGTCCGTGACTTCTACGGACGGCTGGTGAGTCCCTGGCGTCCGCTGACCCGTCGGGCGATACGTCCCTCAGCCGACGAAGTCGTGGTCAATCCCCGCGCTCGAAGTGCCCGGCTGCGGATTGCTGAGCGTGTGGCCGAACCAGCCTTCGAAAATCCATGATCACGCAACGTCCCAGCAAAACCTACCGCCGACCGCGATCTGGGCAGGCCCGCCGTCGCACGACGCGTCCGGCCGAGCGCTGGCCGTCGTGGCGTGAGCTGGCCCGCCGGAATGCTATGGCTTCGCTGGATAGTCCCGGGGGGACAGATCGGCTGTCGATACGACGGCTGACCATGTATGTGCTTATGGCGGCGGCGCTGTCTACTGCTTACGTGTGGCATGTGTATGCCACACGGGCTGTGCTGCGAGAAGTGCAACAGCTTCGGCGAGAGCACCTGCAACTGGTGCTGCAATACAACCGGTTGCGTGGCGAATTTGATCGGGCCACCAGTCCGGCGGTGATCTATCGGCGCGCGCAGGCGCTGGGCCTGAAGGAGGGCTTTACGTACGGACCGGTGGTTATTCGAGAGAATCCCTGAGGTCAATGCGTGTGTGCCGTGGAGCCCCGCGATCAAATGCTTACGCGCATGTATGGGGTGTTGGTATTGATGGCACTATGGCCGCTGGCCATCGTGGGACGGATGCTCTGGATCTATCTGGGAGAAGGAGCAGCATTGCGAGACGAGGGGCGCCGCCAAGTACGGGCGGTTGTGGACATTCCTGCCATGCGGGGCGAAATCCTCGACCGCACTGGAAAGGCGTTGGCCGTCAACACGGTGCGTTATGACCTGGCACTTGATCCGGAAGTCGAAGGCTTTGAAGCACGGGCGGCTGTGTTCTTTGAAAGACTGGCCCGTTTGACCGGAAGGCCGGCTGCATATTTTCGGCGACGCGTAGCCCGCCGGCAAAGTCCCCGCTATGTAGTGCTCTGGCGCGGTCTTACCGAGGCGCAGAAGGCGGCCATTGAAAGCTGGAAAGTGCCCGGTGTCATTCTGGAGCCCCGTTTCAGCCGCTGGTATCCCTACAGGTCGCTGGCGGCGCATGTGCTCGGCTATGTAGGAGCCGATGGGCGAGGGCTGGCGGGGCTGGAACTGCAATATGATGCATACCTGCGGGGGCGGCCAGGGCGGCGTGTGGTCCAGCGCGACCGTCGGGGGGTACTCAAGCCAATGGTGGGCGGCGAAGTCGTCGAGCCCGAGCATGGACAGACGCTGGTGCTCACGATCGATCTGATCCGGCAGACTATTCTGGAGGAAGAACTGGCCCGGGGAGTAGCTGAAGCAGCGGCACGCTGGGGAACCGCCATTGCCATGGACCCGCGTACGGGCGCGGTGCTGGCCATGGCCAATGTGCCCACGTTTGATCCTAACCAGCCGGCCACAGTCCCCGAGGCGTTTCGGCGCAATCGGGCCATTACCGACCGCATGGAGCCCGGCTCGACCTTCAAGCTTATTACCGCCATTGCGGCCTTGGAGCAAGGCGTGGCGGCCCTTGAGGACACCATTGATACCGGAGCTGGCTGGGCCGTCTTTGGCGGTCGCACCATGCGCGACGTGCATGCCTACGGACGCATCTCTTTTGCGGATGCGCTCGTGCTGTCGAGCAACGTGGGCGTTGCCAAAGTGGCCACCCGGCTTAAGCCAGGTATCCTTTACCAGTATGCCCGTAATCTGGGCTTCGGGCAGCCGACCTGGATTGACCTGCCGGGTGAGGTGAGCGGCACGCTGAAGCGTCCATCCCGTTGGAGCGGCACCACGTTGACTTCGATGAGTATTGGCTACGAAGTCGATGCAACGCCGCTCCAGATCCTGACCGCTTACTGTGCGCTGGCTAACGGTGGACTGTTGGTGCGGCCTTATGTGGTGGCTGAGCGGCGGACGCTTACGGGCGAAGTGGTCTGGAGGGCACGGCCCGACTCGATCCGGCGAGCCTTCCGTCGCGAAACGGCCCGACGGCTGTTGCCCGTATTCGAGCGGGTGGTGAATGAAGGCACAGGACGCGCGGCGCGGATTGAAGGACTCCCGGTGGCCGGCAAAACGGGCACAGCCTCCAAGGTAGTGAACGGTCGCTATCGACCCGGGGCTTATCGGGCATCGTTTGTGGGCTTTTTTCCGGCCGACGATCCGCAGGTAGCGCTGATCGTGGTGCTCGACGAACCGCGCCGTAGCATCTATGGGGGAGAGGTAGCCGCACCCATCTTTCGACGGATTGCCGAGCGCTGGATCAGCACGTTCCCGAAAATTGCCGAACGTATGACGCCCCATGAGACGGTGCCTGCGCAGATTCTTCGGCCGCTGCCTTCGGTTATCGGACAGCCACTGGCCGTAGCAGCCGCTCGCCTCTGGAGCGAAGGGTTAAAGGTGCGAACAACTGCCTCCGGCGATCGGCCGGCCATCGTGGTGGCCCAACAGCCATCGCCAGGCACGTCGGTAGAGCCGGGAACAACGGTGCGGCTGGAAGTGGCGCCCGATACGCTGAGACGCCGCATGCCTGATCTGCGGGGGATCAGCGCTCGGCAGGCAATTTACTGGCTGAATGCGCTCCGCGTGGCGGTGCGGGTGGAAGGTCATGGCCAGGTCGTTGCCCAGTGGCCGGAACCTGGAGCTCCCTTACCCAAGGAGGTATATCTGCGATGCCAGTAGCTATCCCACGAGAACCGATCTCAATAGCTCACGTGCTTCAGCGTTTGGAGCGCGAAGGGCTGCTGCAAACGGTTGTCGGACCGACAGCCGACCGGCAGGTTACGCATCTGTCAGATAACAGTCAGGAGGTACGGGCCGAGGCACTGTTTGTGGCGGTGCGGGGTGAGCGTGTCGATGGACATCAATTTATAGAACAGGCTGTAGAGCAGGGAGCTGTGGTCGTCGTGGGAGAAACGCTACCGGAGGGATGCGCCGAGCGCTTTCCGGCGACAACGTTTGTCCAGGTGTCGAATAGTCGGCGGGCGCTGGGGATTCTGGCCACCATCTTCCACATGAATCCCGCCCGGCGACTGCGTCTGATTGGCATCACAGGTACCAACGGGAAGACGACTACGGCTTTTCTGGTGTATTACATGCTGAATGCGATCGGGGAGGAGACCGGGTTGATTGGGACGATCTGCTACCGATTTGGTCGGCACGAACTGCCCGCATTGAATACCACGCCTGGGCCGATTGAGCTAAACCATTTGCTACGGCGCATGACGGGTGTTCCTTGTAGAAACTGCGTCATGGAAGTTTCGTCGCATGCGCTGGAGCAGGAGCGGGTAGCGGGATTGCCCTTCTCCATTGCGGTCTTTACCAACCTGACGCGCGACCACCTGGACTATCACGGATCGTTCGAAGCGTATTTAAAGGCCAAGAAGAAGCTCTTTGACAGGTTGACCTTTCGGGCAACGGCGCTCTACAACATTGATGATCCCAGTGGTCCAGCACTTGTGGCCGACACGAAGGCCTGTCGCATCAGTTACGGCCTGCGGGAGGAAGCACAACTGCAAGTGCATATCGTCAGCCACAGCCTTGAGGGGCTGGGGCTCAACATAGACGGCCGTTTCCAGCGCTTTCCACTGGTAGGACGCTTCAATGCCTATAACCTGCTGGCGGCCTATGGGGTGGGCCGGGCGATGGGCTTGGATCCTGACCTGCTGTTGGAGGCGCTGAGTCAGGTGCCGCAGATTCCCGGTCGCTTTGAGCGCTTTACGTTTGAAGATGGCACGACAGCCATTGTGGATTACGCCCACACCCCTGATGCGCTCGAAAACGTGCTACGAACCATCCGTGAGGTAATGCCAGCGGGGGCGCGACTGTGGTGCGTCTTTGGATGTGGGGGCGAGCGCGATCGGGGTAAACGACCGGTAATGGGTACAATCGCCGAACGGTTAGCAGACTGTGTAGTCGTCACCAGTGATAATCCGCGCTCAGAAGATCCGCAGCAGATTTTCGAGGATATTCGGCGAGGGATGCGCCATCCTGAAGCAGCCCTGTGGGAAGTAGATCGGGCGCGAGCTATTGAGCAGGTTGCGAAGCTGTGTCGTCCAGGCGATGTGGTGTTGGTGGCGGGAAAGGGCCATGAAGCTTACCAGCTTATCGGTACGGAAAGGATTCCTATGGACGACCGCCAGTTGGTGCGGGAGTTCTTCGAGCACTACCACACGCCGGCGCGCCCCCCTTCGTTCAGATTTTTGTAACCATGCTGTACTACCTGTTGCAATATCTGGAGGTTACGTATCAGCCGCCCGGTTTTCAGGTCTTCCGCTTCATTACGGTCCGGGCGGTGCTGGCCGCGCTGACGGCGCTGGCTCTTTCCCTGTTTGTGGGCCGCCGCATTATTCGCTGGCTACAGCGCAAACAATTGGGCGAACATGTACGGAACGATATGCTCATCAGTCATGCCCATAAGGCTGGCACGCCTACCATGGGTGGCCTGATCATCTTGCTGTCGCTGCTGGTGTCGGTATTGCTCTGGGGAGCCATTGCCGAGGTGTATGTCTGGCTGGCTTTGTTGGCCACGGCCTGGATGGGGGCGTTCGGGTTACTCGATGATTACATCAAAACGATTCTGCGTGATAAACGGGGGTTGGCTCCACGTATCAAGCTGATTGGCCAGGTCAGCCTGGGGCTGATTGTGGGAAGTGTACTCTACTTCCATCCCCAGTTTGCCGAGATCCATACCATAACCTATGTGCCCTTTCTCAAAGACCGAGTATTTGACTACTACTTCTTCGGCGAAAGTTTGTCGGTAGATATCGGGTGGGCCGTCTATCTGCCGGTGGCCATATTCGTTGTGACCGCCGTATCGAACGCGGTGAACATTACCGACGGACTCGACGGGCTGGCAGCAGGCACCACAGCCTTTGTGGCCGGGGGACTCATGGTGTTTGCCTATATCTCAGGCAACGCCATCTTGGCCGATTTTCTCAACGATCTGTACCTGCCGGGAGCCGGTGAGTTGGCCGTATTTGCAGCGGCAATGGCGGCGGCCTGTCTGGGTTTTCTCTGGTACAATGGCTATCCTGCTCAGGTTTTTATGGGCGACACAGGCGCGTTAGCGCTGGGGGCGGCGGTAGGCACACTCGCGCTTATGGTCAAAAAGGAGCTGCTGCTCCCGTTGCTGGGGGCTGTCTATTTCGTAGAAGCACTCTCGGTGATCATTCAGACGACCTATTTCAAATATACGCGATGGCGCACGGGTACCGGACGGCGTGTGTTTCGGATTGCGCCGTTGCATCACCACTTTGAAGCAATGGGCTTACACGAGTCAAAAATTGTGATCCGCTTCTGGATCATAACCGCATTGACGGTGCTGGCCACACTGCTGACGTTGCGGATTCGATGAGGTGCGATGGATCCGAAAGGGCTGCGCAAAAAACGGGTAACGGTGGTGGGAGGTGCGCGAAGTGGGCTTGCGGTAGCGCGGCTGTTGCGCAGGGCAGGGGCACGCGTGTTTCTGACCGAGCAAAAACCTGCAGCGCCGGGGTTGGAAGCTACGCTCGACGCGCTGGGTGTGCGCTACGAGTTCGGCGGCCATACGGTCCGGGCGCTGGAAGCCGACCTATTGGTCGTCAGCCCGGGGGTACCGTCGACGATCCCGCTGGTGCAGCACGCGCTGCGTATTGGATTGCCGGTGTATTCGGAGATCGAGATAGCCTCATGGTTCTGTCGAGCACCCATTGTGGCCGTTACGGGCACTAATGGCAAGACAACCACGACCAGCCTGATCGGCTACATCTTCCGAAAAGCCGGACGGCAGACGATCGTCGCGGGCAACATTGGCTATCCGTTTTCCGACTATGTGCTTGATGCGATGCCTGAAGACGTAGTGGTGCTGGAGGTTTCCAGCTTTCAACTGGACCATGTGGCTACCTTCCGGCCACGTGTGAGCGTGTTGCTCAACATCACGCCCGATCATCTGGATCGGTATAACTATAGCTTCAATGAGTATGCTCAGAGCAAATTCCGCATTTTCGCTAACCAGCGTGATGCGGATGTGCTGGTATACAACCACGACGATGAGCTCATCCGCATGGCAGCTGAGCGCGCGCATCGTAAACGAGGATTGCGGGTGCTTGGCTTCAGCCAGCGGACGGAGTTACCGGTTGGCGCTTTTGTGCGCGACGGCTACCTGATCCTTCGGATCGAACAGCAGGAGGAAGTCCTTATGCACGCGAATGAGCTGGCTCTGCGCGGGCGACACAACCTGTACAACTCGCTGGCCGCAGCGGTGGCAGCCCGTGTCATGGAGGTCCGCAACGACGTGGTGCGCGAAAGTCTGGCAAGCTTTGAGGGCGTGCCGCACCGCCTGGAGTTTGTGCGTGAGCTTGACGGCGTCCGCTACGTCAACGATTCAAAAGCCACCAATGTGAATGCCGTGTGGTATGCCCTGGAAAGCTTCTCCTGTCCGATTGTGCTGATTGCCGGAGGACGGGACAAGGGCAATGACTACGCGGTCCTCAAGCCGTTGGTGGCTGAGAAAGTGCGGGCGCTGGTAGCGATTGGCGAAAGTGCCGACAAGTTGCTGCGCGAGCTGGGCTCCCTGGTGCCCCATGCGGTCAAGGCGCAGAGCATGGAAGAGGCAATCCAGTACGCCCGCGTGTTTGCAGAGCCGGGCGACGTAGTGCTGCTCAGCCCGGCCTGTGCGTCGTTCGACATGTTTGAGAACTATGAAGAGCGCGGCGACACGTTTCGTCGCCTGGTGCTGAGTCTGTAGCAATGCGCAGGAGTCGAGCGACATCGCGCGTGTATCGGCCCCCGACAGCCGTCGGCACGGACCGCTACGTGCAATTCGTGGTGGTAGCGCTTATGGCCTTTGGCGTGGTGGCCGTCTACAGTGCCGTGTCGTTTCTGGCTGAGACCAAAGCCGGGGGAGAACCGGAGCGGCTGCTGCTGCGGCATCTGGTGCGGGTGTTCCTGGCTGCCGGAGCGATGGTGGTAGTAGCCCGCATAGATTATCGGCGGTTAGCCCGCTGGAGCTTGCTCATACTGGTGGGCGCGTTGGGTTTGCTGCTGTTGGTGCAAGTGGCCGGGGTGGCTTTTGGCGGCGCAACACGCTGGTTACGGATCGGTTCGCTGGCGTTCCAACCGTCAGATCTGGCCGGCGTAGCGCTACTGCTACATCTGTCGGTGTTGCTCACGCGCAAGCAGGCCTATATCGACTCCTTCGAGCGAGGCTTCCTGCCGCTGCTGTTCTGGATACTGGTGACGGCCGTGCTGATCGGGATCGAGAATCTTTCGACAGCCGCACTGTTGACGGGTAGCATGCTGCTGGTGTGTTTTGTGGGAAGGGTGCGGCTCCTGCATCTAACCGGTTCTGGCCTGCTGGGGCTGGGGTTGGCTGCTCTGGTGCTACTGACTTCTCCCCAGCGGGCGGCCCGCGTGGAGGCTTTCCTGGGCACTAAGATCTTTGCCCACACCGAAGCCGAAGCTGTCTTCGATCCGCTTGATGAAGGGTATCAGGCCCGGCAGGCTCGTATTGCCTTTGCCATGGGCGGACTGACCGGAGTAGGTCCCGGCAAAAGCGTACAACGGGACTTTTTACCGGCGCCCTATAATGATTTCATCTTTGCGATTGTGGCTGAAGAGTACGGTATGGTGGGCGCGACGCTACTGTTGGCAGCCCTGATGATCTTGCTTTTTCGCGGATATCTGCGCATTGCCCGACATGCTCGTGATCCATTAGGATTTTTCCTGGCCTTTGGCGCCACCACAATGCTGACGCTTCAGGGCTTTGTACATGCAGCGGTCACCTGTGGGTTGCTGCCGGTGACGGGCTTGCCGTTTCCTTTTGTCTCTTACGGTGGCACGTCGTTGCTGACCAGCGGCATTCTGGCGGGATTGCTGCTAAGTGTTTCGAGACAGGCGCAACTACCTGAAAAGGGGCGATCCTGATGGCTGAGATGCTCCTGCGAGAAGCTGAAATGCCGACGGCCGTGTTGATGGCGGCCGGTGGGGCACCGCGGGTGCTGATAGCCGGCGGTGGTACCGGGGGGCATGTGTATCCGGCCCTGGCCATCGCCGAGGCCATTCAGGCACAGTGTCCGGAGGCGGTGATTGCTTTTGCCGGTACGCGTGAGCGCCTGGAATGGCGGGCCGTGCCGGCGGCCGGTTATTCGATTTATCCAATTACGGCCGCTGCGCTGCCGCGCCACCTGTCGCTCCGCGCGCTCCGACTGCCGGGGAAGCTGGCCCAGGGCTTTTTCGAGAGCTTTCGTCTGATTCGGGCCTTTGATCCGGATGTGGTGGTGGGCACCGGGGGCTATGTGTCGGCGCCTGTATTACTGGCTGCCTGGTTGTTGCGGCGTCCTATTGTGATCCAGGAGCAGAATGCGTTTCCGGGATTGACCAATCGGCTGCTGGGGCGGTGGGCTGCTCGGATTTACATAGCTTTTCCGGAAGCTCAGGCGTACTTCCCGGCCGATCGTTGTGTGCTGAGCGGCAATCCGGTGCGCCGTGCACTCCGACAGGTGTCGCGTCTGGAGGCGCGGCGCCGCTTTGGTTTGCCGGAGGAAGCACAGGTGTTGCTGGTGGTTGGTGGATCGCTGGGCAGTGCGGTACTCAATGAGGCGTTGATGCAGGCGGTGCCTACCCTGCTCGATGAACCGCGCCTGTATTTGCTCTGGCAGACGGGCCGAACGCATTACAAGGCCGTCCAACAGCAGCTACTCGGGCTGACAAAACAGGTACACCATCGGATACGGCTGTTACCCTACATCGAGGATATGGCAGCAGCCTATGCCGCGGCCGATCTGGCCCTGTGCCGGGCCGGAGCATTGACCTGTAGCGAACTGATGGTGACCGGAACGCCGGCCATTCTGGTGCCGGCTACCCAGGTGGCGGCTGATCACCAGACGCGCAATGCCGAAAGCATGGTGCGAGCAGGTGCGGCGCGACATCTGCCTGAAACGGAACTATCCACGCGCCTGGTAACCGAAGTCTGGACGCTCCTGGCGGACGCGGCGCGGCGGGCTTCCATGGCCAAAGCGGCACGGCGGATGGCGCGTCCAGAGGCCGCGGTACAGATTGCAACCACAGTGCTGGAGCTGGCCATGAGGCGACAGAAACAGGTACGAGGACGTCATGGGTGAACGCGAGAACTGGCGTCGGCCGCCCCTGTTCGGGCGTGTCCGGCACGTGCACATGGTGGGCATTGGCGGCATCGGGATGAGCTCAATCGCCGAAGTGCTTCTGCTACGCGGTTTTCGCGTGACAGGATCTGACCTGAAGCGCAGCGACATAACCGCGCGGCTGGAACGGTTAGGCGCCGTCATTCACGAGGGGCACCGGCCCGAACATGTGGGTGATGCCGATGTGGTGGTCTATTCTTCGGCCGTATGCCCCCAGGAAAATCCGGAGACGCTGGAAGCGCTCCGCCGCCATATCCCGCTCATTCCTCGAGCCGAGATGCTCGGCGAGCTGATGCGGATGAAGTTTGGAATCGGAGTGGCCGGCACGCACGGCAAGACAACCACCACGTCGATGGTGGGTCTGGTGGTGGCTGAGGGCGGGTTTGATCCCACAATCATCGTGGGGGGCAAGGTGGCGGCATTCGAGTCGAATGCTGTTGCTGGCGAAGGGGACATCATTGTGATCGAGGCAGACGAATATGACCGCACCTTCCTGCGGCTGACACCTACGCTGGCGGTAGTGACGAGCATCGAACCGGAGCATCTGGACGTTTATCAGGACCTGGCCGATCTCAAGGCAGCCTTCCGCCAGTTTGCCAACAGCGTGCCCTTCTTTGGAGCGGCTATCCTGTGCCTGGACGATCCGAACGTACAGGCGCTGGTGGGCGAGCTGGATCGGCGCGTGCGCACCTATGGGCTGGCCCGACAGGCCGAGGTCCGCGCCGAAAACGTCCGGTTTGAAGGCTTTGGCTCTCGGTTCGAGGTGCTCTTGCAGGGCGACCCCCTGGGAACGATCCAGTTGCAGGTGCCGGGGCTCCATAACGTGCGCAACGCGCTGGCAGCCGTAACGGTAGGGCTGGAGCTGGACATCCCGTTTGATTGCATGCAGCAAGCACTGGCCCGCTTTACCGGCGTGCGCCGTCGTTTTGAGCGACTGGGCGAGCAACATGGCGTGCTGGTGGTCGATGACTATGCCCACCATCCGACGGAAATTCGGGCTACGCTGGAAGCCGCCGCGACAGCTATGCCCGATCGGCGGCTGGTCGCTGTTTTTCAACCGCATCTGTACACCCGCACCCGTGACTTCCAGGAAGACTTTGCCCGGTCGTTTGTGGATGCCGACGTGCTGGTAGTTACCGAGATCTATGGAGCCCGCGAAACGCCAATCCCAGGTATTACCGGTGAGCGTATTGCTGAGTTGGCCCAGCGTTTTGGACATCGGAACGTGCACTATGTGGCCGACCGCCGCCAGATTCCAGGGTATTTGCTGGAGCACGTGCTGCAGCCTGGCGATGCCGTGCTTTTTATGGGAGCAGGCGACATCTGGCGGGCTGCTCGAGAGCTCCTGGACTATTTACAATTAACCGAGGCGTTACCGCATGCCGCGTCGTAGCGCTCATAGGAACACCACGCGACCCTACCGGTCAGGCGGGCAGCGCCGCAGACCAATCCGGCTGCTGGTGATCGGACTGCTGGTGTTGGTCCTGTGTGGCGTGGCCTGGCTGTGGTTGGAGCGTGTGCAGTTGAGACAGATTGAAATTGTAGGTGTCCGCCAGGCCGATCCTGAAGTGCTGCGGCAGTTGGCCGCTGTAGACTCCGACGTGGCCCTGTTCGCACTGGATCCGGTGCTGATTGCCGATCGGGTGCAGCGACATCCCTGGGTACGGACGGCTTCGGTAATGCGTCTGCCGACCGGTACGCTGCGCATTACCGTAAAAGAACGTGTGCCGGTCGTTTTGCTGATGGATGCCAACGGGCGGCCTGTAGGCTATCTGGACGCTGAAGGTTATGGTATGCCGTTAGGGAGCGGGCCTGCGATTGACGTGCCCCTGCTGTCCGGGGTGTCTGGGCCAGCGCATCCAATGCGACCGTTGGAAGACCGACAGGTACGCGCGTTGCTGGCTGCGCTGGCTGCGCTGAAGCCATCAGAGCGAGCGCTTATCGCAGAGATTGTGCGGACGCCGCAGGGTGAATTCTGGCTTTACACCACGCCTGCGGCTGGACAGCGCAGCATTCCCGTGCGGCTGGGCACCGAAGATTTCGATCGGCGTCTGCGTCGCCTGGTCGCTTTCTGGCACCAGGCCGTCCTGACCCAGCCGCACAAGACGTTTTCGTCCATTGACCTTCGATTTGCCAACCAGATTGTGGTGCGTGAGCAGACGCACCCTTCAACCCAAAAATTCGTGTTGGGCCATGAATGAGCGCATTGTTGTGGGTGTAGACATCGGCACCACAAAGGTATGTGCCGTGGTCGCTTCGGCCGACGAGATGAATCGGGTGAACATCTTAGGGGTCGGTGTGGCCGAATCGGACGGATTGAACCGAGGCGTCGTGGTGAACATCGATAAGACAGTGGCTTCCCTGCAGGCGGCGCTTCATGAGGCCGAGCGGACGGCCGGCATTCAGGCGCGACAGGTGATCGTGGGTATTGCCGGCGATCACATCCAGAGCTTTCAGAGCCGCGGCGTGATCACCATCTCCAACCGGGATGGCGAAATCACCCGGCGCGACGTCGAACGGCTTCTGGAAGACACGACGCATGTCGCGTTGCCAGCCGACCGGGAGATTTTGCACGTCATCCCCCAGGAGTTTATCGTGGATGGACAGGATGGGGTGGCCGACCCGGTGGGCATGAGTGGGGTGCGGCTGGAGGCGAACGTTCATATCATCACAGGGCTGGTGTCGGCGGCCAAAAACGTCTATCGCTGCATCGAAAAAGCTGGCTACGAAGTGGCCGATCTGGTGCTGGAGCCGCTGGCTTCATCGTTTGCTGTGTTGCATCCAGATGAAAAAGAGATCGGTGTTGCGCTGATCGATATCGGGGGTGGCACTACAGACGTCGCGGTGTTCGAGGATAATACGATTCGACATACCGGGGTCATTGCGGTGGCCGGCAACAAGGTAACCGATGATCTCCGAAAAGGGCTGGGCATTATGCGCGACCAGGCCGAACGGCTCAAATGCCGCTTCGGAGTGGCCATGGTCGATCTGATCGAAGAAGACGAAGAGATAACCATCCCGGGCATCGGGGGACGGCCCGAAAAACGTATCAGTCGGAGCACGCTGGCTCAGATTATTCAGCCCCGCATGGAGGAGATCCTGGAGATTGCGGCCATTGAGATCAAGCGAAGTGGGTATGCGCGGCATCTGGCAGCCGGTGTGGTGCTTACCGGAGGCGGCGCGCTTATTCCAGGCACGGCCGAACTGGCCGCTGATGTGCTGGGCATGGAAGCCCGCATCGGGCTACCGATGGGAATAGCCGGGGGCATGGCCGAAGAAGTAAGCGATCCAAAATTTGCGACGGCGGTGGGACTGGTGCTGTATGGCCTGCGGCCCGAACTGATTGGAACCCCAGGCCTGAGCTATGAGATGCAGACGCGCACTGGAGGAGAAACCATCCCGGGCGAGATGCTACTGCGCAAGATTGCTAACCGCATGAAAGCCTGGTTTAACGAGCTGTAAGCGACAAGCACGGTCGGAGGTGCTCGCTCCGACCCATCATATATCCAGAACGCTGAACCACAACCAATCAGAGGGGAGTCATGGAACAGTCCATTAGTTCGCGCTTCGCGTTTGACGACTCGGCGCACACAGAGGCCAAAATCTGTGTCGTGGGCATCGGAGGGGGTGGCGGCAACGCCATCAACAACATGCTGGAGCGGGGCATCCAGGGCGTGGATTTTGTTGCCATCAACACAGATGCCCAGGCACTGGCTGCCAATCGGGCTCCGGTGAAGATTCAGGTAGGACGCAACCTGACCAAGGGATTGGGAGCCGGTGCGCGGCCTGCAATCGGCGCGCAGGCTGTCGAGGAAAGCCGGGAGGAAATTGAGCAGGCGCTCAAAGGCTATGACATGGTCTTTATCACGGCCGGCATGGGTGGTGGTACAGGTACCGGCGGTGCGCCCGTCGTGGCAGCTATCGCGCGAAAACTGGGCATTCTAACGGTGGCAATCGTTACCAAGCCGTTTGAATGCGAAGGCCCCAAGCGCATGAAGGCTGCACTCGACGGCATTGCCCTGCTCAAGGAAAATGTTGACACATTAATCGTTATCCCGAACGAGCGACTTCTTGACATTTCGGACGAAAACACCACACTCCTTGAAGCCTTCGCCAAGGCCGATGAGGTGCTTTACAATGCCACGCGGGGCATCAGCGATCTGATCACCGTGCACGGCCTGATCAACCTGGACTTTGCGGACGTGAAGACCACCATGCAAAATGGCGGAACAGCCATTATGGGATCAGCAGTGGCTTCAGGTGAAAATCGGGCCGAAAAAGCAGCGATCGCAGCCATTTCCAGTCCGCTCCTGGACGGCCTGTCGATTGCCGGTGCCCGGAACGTACTGGTCAACATTACCGCCGGACGGTCGCTGGGAATCCGCGAGGCGACCACGGCGGTGCGTATCATCCAGCAGGAGGCTGGCGAAGACGTTGAGGTCATTTTCGGTACGGTCATCGACGACAACATGGGTGATGATCTGCGTGTCACAGTGATAGCTACTGGTTTTGATCGTGAACAGCGACCGGAAACAACCGGACGGCGTCGTACCGTTCCGCTTGAACCGGAGGAACCTTATATCAACTACAAGGGGGAGGAGAATCTAAAGCGGCTGGACAAGCCAGCTTTTGAGCGGCGCACTATTCCTGGAACAGCACCGGTTGAAGGGAAGCGCCTGGGCAACATTCGCCGGCTGCATGCGGATGAGCTTCGTGAGCGGGGTGAACGTATTCGCAAAGATAATCCGGATACGCCAGCTTTTCTGCGCAAAATGCTGGACTGATGCTGCCCCATGATCGGTGACATACAGGTGACACGGGCAGACGGCATATTGCAAAGCAGCGGTTGGGCCCGGAGCTGGCCGGAACCGGTTGTGCCCAGAATAGCAGGAGCGCTGCCTTCCGTCGGTGGACCGACGAGCACGGTCCTGACGCTGCAGGTTACCTCGGCCTGCAGGGGTTGTGGTTCAGCGGGTAGCCGATAAGGCTGCCAACGAAAAAAGGGCCGTGTCCATCCGGACACGGCCCTTTTCTGTTGCAGAGGGTGCAGACATCAGGGGCCAAACTTGAACAGCAGCCCTCCAGCAATTGTCACCAAGTCCACGTCGCCCAGCACAGTTACCTGGGCCTGCACAAACGGCCGAATCGGGCCAATGCCAAAACGAGCGCCACCGATCAGGTTGATGCCGGTATCTGTATCGCTGGCACTGAATGCTACGAAATCACCCATATCCACCTTAACAGAAGTCCGAGCAATGCCCAGTCCAGCCCCGATATAAGGAGTGAAAAGGAGTCCCGGACCAAAACCCAGCAGGGCATTCAGCCCCAACTGCCAGAACGTTGTGTTTCGTTCCATGAAATAGTAGTCGAAGGTCGCCTGAAAATCGATGGGCAATGCCAGCACGGATAGTCGGGCATCGACTCCCAGAAAGGTCTCTTCGATATCGCCTCCTACGTCGTAACCTATCCGTGGCCCGAGCTCAAAAGTTACCGGAGACGGGATCTGTGCGTACGCTGTCGAGGTCAGCGCAAGAAACGCAACGAGTCGTAATACGTGCTTCATGGCGATTCAGGGTTTGATTTTGAAAGTTTCCGCTTCCGTCCAGAAAGAATGGTGCCGTATTTTCATGCGACCGGCTGCAAGTCGCCCCAAAATACAGCTTCGTAGTGATACGTGCAAGCTACCCACACCATAAGCCAAGATGAGCCTTGCGTAGCTATACTTTGATGCGCATTGTTTTTAGTAAGTTGTTGTTCCTGATAGGAGTAGCTGTCCTATCGGTGGCACGGGCCCAGGTGTGGGGTGTGGTGTGGCAGCCACCTCGTGATACATTGCAGGCGCTACAGGAATGGCAGCGGGTTCGTCACCTGGGAGTGAGGGCGTTGCGGTTGGATTCCCCTTCGCCCCCAGCGTTCCTCCTGAAGGCGGCTGACACCCTGGGGATCGTGCTTCTGGTAGAGCTGCCGGTGGTTGACGAACCTGCCCGTCAGCTTTTGCGACGGTTGCCGGCGCTGCAGCGGCAGCTTCGTACCTTATTGCAACAGGTGGCCGGTCATACCTCGGTGCGAGCGATTGGACTGGCGCGTCTGGTCGACACGGCAGACCCGGACGCCTGCCGCTATTTTGAAACATTGCGGGCTGAGGTGCAGCGTGTGCGTCCGGACCTGCAGGTGTACTATGAAACGCGCTTCATCGAGGGTGATCGATGTGGGACGGCTGTGGATTTTGTGTTGCTGGACGCCCGCGATGTTGAGGATCCGATGCATCTGCTGCAGCGCTGGCAGCAGGTACACCCGACGGTTCCGGTCGGGCTTGGACGGCTGGGCACCTGGGTACGGGCCGATACGTTGCGCGGTCTGCGTCGGCCTCACTCCCCGGAGTGGCAGGCTCGCTATCTGGAACGGCATCTGAGGCAACTGCAGGGCGCTTTTAGCGGTTTTGTGTTCGTCTATCGCTGGCAAGATGTTACCCGTTCATATCCGGCGTTGTATCTGGACCGTCCTTTTGTGGAGACCTACGGGTTACACAACCTGCAGGGGAAGACGCGGCCGGCGTTTGAGGTAGTGCGTGGATTTTTTACAGGAGCGCAAACGGTTTTTGCGTTTCCGGCCGGACGTCCCCTTGATACTTCCGGGTCCGGGATCGTGTTGATCGGGTGGATTCCGATAGTGCTGCTGGTGTTGAGCTATCGGTTTTCGCTGCGGTTTCGTCTGCTTGGCACGCGGTATTTTCGGGCGCATGGCTTCTACATAGAAGCGGTGCACTACGGACGGGATCTTCCAAAAGGGGCGCTGGCCGCCTTGGGGCTCGCCGAAGGGATAGCGCTGGGAGTGATCCTGACCGCCATAGCACAGATGCTTCGAAAAAGTTTGGTAGCTACCTGGCTAATCGGAAGACTTCCGTTGGCTGTGGCACAGCCGATCGTGGAAAGCATGCAGACGCCGGCCCTGCTCCTATCGATGGTAGCGCTGGGTAGTCTGGGCGCTCTGGGATACTGGGGAGGAATGCTGATGTTACTCAGTCGTTGGGGGCGTCGCGTTGGATTTGTGCAGGCCTGGACGCTGGCGCATATGCCCCGGTGGCCGTTGTTGGCGTTGATGATGGGAGCGCTCAGTTTGCTGCCAGACGCAGGCGGAGACACGGGACACGCGTTGCTGCTCCTGTGGGTGTTTGCAGAAGCGTGGGGACTTTTTCGGACAATCCGGGATGCAGGACAGGTGATAGGGGGTTCAGGTTGGATCTATCTGGTGCTTACTGTGCTGCATCCAGGCTGCTGGTTACTGCTTGCGGTGCTGGGGGGTCTGGGATGGGGGCTCTACACCGGTCATACCATTTTTCTCTGGCATCTGCTCGTGGTTCGGTAGAGAAGGGAGGTCGGGGGTACGGGTCAGTTCAGCCCAGACACGTTCGACGAACGTATAGAAGGGCTGTTTTTGGTGTAACCATCCAAAATGCAGAGCGAACGGCGTAACCTCCATGTAGTCGCCGCGGCCAGGTAACCGGGAAAAAAAGCCGCGTAACAGTCGGCGCCAGAACGGAGAAGCAATGCCGCGGAGGGCATACACCAGGCGGTCGGTATAGTACCGACAGATTACCTGTTTGAAGTCAGGGTCATGGATCGTCAGGTCATCGATATAGTCGAGCTGGGGGCTATACTGACCGGCAAACCAGGGAAAAACAGGCAGGTTGAGCCGACTCATCGCCATGGCCAGACTCCACTCGCAGGATTCCTCGGTGCGGCCTTCGTGTAGCCGACTACGGAAGTGGGTCTCCGAGCGCCGCGCCAGAAATTCCGAGGCCAGTTCGCAGACGGTGCGGGTTAGCGCTGCGTCCTGTGCATAGATCATGCCGGCTTGCACGCGTGGCAGATAGGTCAATCCAAAGCGGCGCAGGGTGCGGCGGCGGCGATCCAGCAACACATCGAGCACGACGCCGAAACCTTTGGGCCCCCCAAAAAAGAAGTCGGCGCGTTCCAGACCGGTTGCTGTAAACGGGAAAGCGGCCAGTTGTTGCCAGAGTGGATCAGGGTTGCGGCACCAGATCATATCGGCATCGACAAACAGGCACCGGTCAAAGGGCATGAAGCGATACAGGTGGTGTTTGAAGCCGACGATGGAACGATGGGCTTCGGGTAGCGGAGCGATGACCTGAAAAAGATGGTCCAGTCCATGGCGCTCCAGTAGGGCCCGGTGCTCATCCGGACAGAAAAGCGCCACCGGCCGTGTGGTATCGTAGCGCCGCAGGGTCACCACCGAGGCCACCGCATGCTGCACGTACTGCGCGGCGCCGTAGGTATGCAGAACGTATCCTTCCTGGCGTGACCTATCCATTACGTTAGGGTTAAGACAGAGGGTCTCAACCCAACGATACGAAAGGCGTCGGGTTTTCAGCAAAGATTTGAAAATTTCGTATTCGTCCAGAGCCGCCCGGCCATGCCGCTATGAAGAGCGGGAGCGGGCCATCCTGGCCTGTTTTTTACGCAGACTCTTCATGAGCGCGTCGAAGCCGCGTTTGCGGATCACGCTCTGAAAGGAGCGGGCATATCCTTTGACCGTGCTCACTTCGTCGATGATGATATCGTAGGCCTTCCACTGTCCGTTTCGTCGGGTGAACAGATAGACCACCTGGGTGGGGGTCTCTTTGTAGATGACCGTGGTGACAGCGCGGGCGCTATCGCCCTGTACTTCAATACGGTCGTACTGCACACGGGCACGATAGATGTCCAGATCCGACAGGGACTGTTCGCGTACGATGTCGCTGAAAAGTTCAATGAATTCCTGACGCTGTGCTGGGGTCAAGTCCGCCCAGAAGGGGCCAAGGGCCAGGCGGCCCATTGTTTCGAAATCGACGAAGCCGTTGATCAGATCTTTAAGTTGTTCCCGGTCTTCAGCAGTCAGGGGATCGGTCTGGAGCAGGGCTTTGATCTGTTGGTCGCGCGTCTCCAGCAGTTGCTGAAGCTTTCGGGCTTCGGTGCTGGACTGTGCCTGTACGGGCAGGGTGCTTCCGAGCAGGAGTATTGTCAGCAGGGTACCAGATAGCAGGTAGCGGTTCATATGGGTCCGATAAGGGTTGTTGGCAAAACAGGGTTGTGCTGCCGGTTACTTGTTAGTCAACAAGTGTGCCGCGCCGTACGTTCAGGTCGAGTACTCCGATGGCCCGTTGCAGGCGTAGCACGGCCCGGTTGTAGTTGTAGACTGCTTCATAGTACCGTGCCTGGAGCTCCAGGTTTTCGCGTACGGCGCGCACCAGGTTTTCGGTATCACCCAGATCCAGGTCGAAGTTAATCTGTTCGGTGCGAAGCCATTCTTTGCTGATGGTTAAGGCGCGGTCGCGGGCTTCAAGGGCGGCCTGTGCGATGCGCACATTACGGTAGGCTTCTTCCACTTCGAAGCGAACAAGCTGACGGGCAGCTTCCAGTTGATAGGCCACTTCGTTGCGCTGAGCGCGGGCCTGTTCAACGCGGGCACGTGTTTGTCTGAAGTTCAAGTTCAGTCGAAAACCGAAGCCGGCCCGCAAACTTTCTCCGAAGTAAGGATCACTGATATAGGGATTGGGCTGCCGATAGCGGCCAGCCGTGTACGTCCATCGTCCCGAAATCCCCAGAAACAGCTTGGGGTAATAGTCTGAGCGGGCTACCCTGACGAGCGCCTCGCGGGCGGCCAGGCCAGCCTGAGCTTGCTGGATTTCCGGACGATGGGTTTCGGCCAACGCCAGGTAAGTCTCCAGCGGTTGGAGCGTAAATGCGATAGGTGCAAGCGGGCCTTCGGCTGGATCGATCACAGTATTTTCGGGAAGGAGTAGCTGGCGGGACAGGGCTGCGTGGGCAATCTGGTGCTGTTCTTCGGCTTCGACCACCCGCTGCAGGTACTCCTGTTCCGTAATGCGGAGCTGGAACAGGTCGGCGTCGTCCACAGAGGGGTCGCCTTCCTGGAGCAGACGATTTACTTCTTCTTTGGCCCGGTCTAAGATCTCGCCCGTTTCACGGGCCAGTCGGAGCAGCGCTTCGGTAAGTTGCAGGCTGTAGTACAGTTCGCCGGTCCGGGTGGCTACTTCCAGCGCTTTCTGGCGGACACCTGCGGCTTCGACTTCGGTGCCGTAGCGGGCTGCCCGGAGCTGACCGCTGACTTCACCCCAGGTCCACAGGGGTTGGATAAGCTGTACTTCAAGCTGGTTCAGCGGACGGACGTTGCGCCAGTCGTTACGTATGTCAGGATTCAGGTACAGAGCGTCCGTGGGAAACGCGTTATTCTCCGGAATTTTTAGACCCGGACCGAGGGCATGGGCACTCTGAAACTGAAACTGGGTCAAAAAGCGGCTGGCGCGGGCCAGATCATA
>Ga0256839_1000792_pt1 | contig 40426 bp, 34 predicted proteins | sample 354166metaG_FD_185968 | JGI IMG/M metagenome (GOLD analysis project Ga0256839, IMG submission 185968) | Hydrothermal vent microbial communities from Mid Atlantic Ridge, Atlantic Ocean - 354-166 | ecosystem: Environmental > Aquatic > Marine > Hydrothermal vents | place: Atlantic Ocean: Mid...
CTTGGCTATTGTGTTTTGTTTTGCCCTTGTTCCATGCCTCAGTGATGCCACCCGCCTTTCCACCTGCACGCATCGCCATTCTTGCATGCTCTTTGCAGTACTTTCTGAAGGTGAAACTGACATATCTGACCTCATTGTTGCAACTTTCGTGTGCACACGTTGGCTCCGCATCTAGCCCCAAGAGCAGCCCATAGGTATATTCCTTTGCCTTTAAGGAGTGCCCTGTCTGTAAGTGTGTAGCAAAAGCTCTTTTGTTATCAAATTCTAATTCACATATCTTGCACTTCATAAAAACCTCTTCTGGTAATATGTTCTATTATAACACAAAAACTTGGTTTTGTAAAGTAGTTATCACTGCTTAGCGAAATAAAAAAGGCACCCTTCGGTGCCTTTCTCTCTCTAACTGGTTGTTTTTATTAGGGTTTTAGCCTAATAGATTTTGTACAATAACCAAGCCATATAAGTCCGGACGTACTAACTTCTTTCCGTATCTTGTCATGACGCCCTTTCTTGGGACGAAATCCTCGATACCGAAGATCGTGGGAGTTACTTGGAGTGGCACATAAGGAGCATAAACATATCCACTTTCAAGGAAGCTTGATCCTTTACGTCCTACCAAAATAACGTTACGAGGGAAATATGGGTCCACAAAAACATCCCATTTCTTACTCAAACTACCTGTCTTAACAGCGCCGATATCACCTTTACCTTCATCATGTACAACATTTGCACGGAAGCCACTAGTAAACTCAAGGATGTTAGAAACTTCTGGACTTACAACCACAAAGTTAGCACCACCTCTAAGAGTCTTACGGTGAATCTGTGCAGAAACATCATTAATCGTCTCTACCAAAGTCTCATACCATTCAGACACAGTGCCAGTAAAGTCGGCACCAAAAAGAGCCTCATTTGCTGAAGTGCTGATAGGAGTACCCAAATCACGGTTAAGGAACTTACCTGGACGACGTGACCAGTGATAAACAGCAGCCGATGCGCCTTTAATAAGGTCTTCCAAGAGTTCTTGGTCGATTTCAAGTGCAATCTGTTCCGATAAGATAGAAGTAAGCTCTACCTCAGCATCGAGATTGTGGTAAGCACTCAAATCTTGACCCAACTCAGGAGTCCATTTTGCTTTCAATTTCTTAGTCTTGGCAGTCACTTCGACTGAGTCAACTTTAATATCAATTTCAGGAATAGCAGCTTCACTTTCCAAGCCCCATTCAACAGTGCCAGCGATTGAACCTAGACCACCACCGCCTTGGAAATTATCATCCATTGCGAATGTAACATCTGGGGTGTCCAAAGCAATTGCAGCCATTTCATTTGGCGTCGAAGTACCAGCCAAATCAATGACAGCAACACGCAAGTGAGTGTAAGTATCACCTGTTTGCTCAACACCAGCAGCATTAGACTTTGCAGTCAAACGTCGAACTTGTGAGCCTGATGTGAGACCAGCAAGTGTCACGGAAACCAAGTCACTACGGTTAAATGGTTGACCACTTGCTTCCAAAGCACTCAAGGGAGTGGTGAAGATAGCGGCAGTAGTAGTACCAGATACCAAGTCAGGATCATGACGAAGCAAAAGGTCAAGGTTGGCAGTTCCGACACCAGGAGCACCAACACCGAAAGTACCAGAAGCCACATTTGTGAGGGTAATATTGGTAGCCGAACCAGTAGGTGAGCTATAGCCGTTGTTCAAGTTGTAAAAACTCTTTTCAGCGCCAGCACCTTGAGAAAGGTCTACACCACCAGTGATTTGACTTGCAACCTTCGAACCACCGTACACTGACTCCTCAGCAATACTACCTAAGCGTGAGCTATTAGTGGTAAAATCGAGGAAGAAGATCAAGCCTGATGGCAAGCTCATCGGCTGGACACTTACAAGCTCGTTGGCGATCAAGGCACCAAATACTCGTCTTACGATAGGAAATGCAACTGCTGCAAAACCTTCCACATCACCAGCTGCCATCGAAGAAGCTTCCCGAAGAAGCTCAGCTGCCTGGTTCTCTAACAATCGAGCCATATTGCCTTTGGCATGCTCCGATTCTAGACCTTCTAAAAGACCGGTTTCGGTCCATTTAGCGAGAAGCGCGTGGCTTTCCGCTGAGCGATCAACTTTAGTGATCCCTTCTGTTAGTTTTCTCAAAATACTCATTTTATATCTCCTTAAAGATTTATTCTTTTATTCCGGCTAAAGTCTTCCATCTTGTTTTCTCTGGATTGACTGTCTTTTGTTGTTTTCTTGCGAATGTAGTTTTACGCTTATTCAATTCTTCACTTAGTGATTTTGGAGGATTAACCTTAGTTATACTTCCCACTGAGTCTTTAAGAGCTTCATAGACGCTTTTCGCCTCTTCAACAGTTCCGGTTCTAGTTATAGCTTCGACAATTTTTGTTTTTTGTCGCTCATTCAAGGAGACGCTCATAAGAACCTCATTAGAGTAAAGTAGCTTAGCATTTACGAGATTAATCTCGGTTAATGTTCCAGACAACTCTACAATCTTATTCCTAAATGTAAGATTTCTCTCACTAAGGACTTTCTTCTCTTTAATTAGAGAATTATTTTCCGAAAGAAGTTTTTTATTTTCATTCAAAAACTTTCCTTCCAATTTCTTTGCTTCCGACAAGACGATTTTCTTGATCCGAGCCGCTTGTAATGCTTCATTCACTTTCGTCTCTTTGGGTTCTTTTTTAGCATCATTGGGTCCTTCTTCTTTGTCATCTTCGTCTTTTTCGTCTTCTTCAACTTCTTCTCCAAGCTCTTTATCTGCCCCACCTTGAATCGGCTCGTTGCCGCTTGCGGCAAGCATTTCAGCTAAAGTTGCCTCGTCTAATTCCAACTCTTCATCGGAGCCATCTTCCATCCCTAAATCACCAGCCAACTCATCATGGGTGGATGTCTCCTCCTCTGCACCTGGTTCAGCTCGCAATTGGCGCTCCAAGGCATCAAAATCTATCTCTATCTCTTCTTCTTCATCCGGGCATGGGCAAAGCTTTTCTCCATCCGTGAAAGCAAACGGAACATCGACAGCATCTTCGCTCGGTCCTGCTGGTTCACTTTCTTCTTCATCCGTGCCCAAAAGAGAGGCTGCCTCCTCTTCATCGTCCAAGCCAGGCTCTTCCTGCTCTAACATAACATTTACCGCTTCTTTTATCTGCAGTGAATATTTTTCTAAAAGAGCATCCTCTGCACTCTTGAATGCTGCCTCTTTCAAAGCTTTCGCATCCACGATTGCTTGCTTTAACATTTGCGACATGTTTCTACCCCTTTTGAAATTGTTTTTCATCATAAATAGTACTTTATAACGGTAAAACTCTCATAAAACTAAAGCGCATGCTAATACAATGTATCGACATGCGCCTTGATTATTCAACTTTATCCTTTAATTTCCTTAGTGTGCGTTGCCTTCTTCTTTCTGCGTCGCGCCTTACCGCAGACGGCTTAATAAAGTTCTTACGCTCCCTACATTCTTCTACAATTCTTGCATTCTTACACTTCTTTAAAAACTTTCTAATAGCCTTCTCAATGTGCTCACCCTTCTCCGGTCTTACCGCTACCATTTTCTACCTCTTTTGTTATTTTAGCTGCTTTATTATACCAAGTTTTGAAATATCAATTCCGGGGTCGCCTGGATCTCCACCTAATGGACCTGGCGGTGACATAGGATCAGCCTGAGCCATTATCGGTGCCACACCTTCAAAGATATTTACTCCCCCAATATTCATTCCGCTAATGCCTGCATATGCTTCATTAGCTATTTCCCTAAGTTCTTCTCTTTGCTGACTAGTTCGTTCTATCTTCTTTTTAGGAGGTGGAACCAGAGTCTTAACTTTACCCGGTCTAGGGGTTTGCCCTTCTTGGATCAAGGTGGGCATCATCCCCTTCATAACCTCAGACACTATGTTGCTGACTACTCCACTCTCCAACAACAAACCGTGTATCCTCTCTTTGACGCATTCGTCTATAATAGGACCAAGGAACTTCTTTAAATCAGACTTTTTCATTTCTCTCCCACAACATCATTGAGTAATCGATTGAGGCGATCACCTTTAGTAAAAATATTTGTTCTTCCCTTTGATTCTTTGAGAGCCATATAAGCGTTTTGCGTCGATGGTTCGCTGACCATGTCAAAACATAGTAAGGTGAAATCATCTTCTACCATAGTGGCACCAGCTGTTTCTATAACTGAACCCATACCGCGAGATGAAATACCCAGACTCACACCACCATTGATGAGTTCTTTAAGAATCTGCCCAGATGGCGTATTAAGGATCTTAATCTTCCCCATTACCTCATCGCCTTCCCACCATATCTCGGTCACTAGATGCGAAGCATTCTTGAGATTGATGACCGAATCCTCTGGGTGATCCAGTTCGCCGAGTGCTCGTCGTTCCAGCACGAGTTTTTTATAATTCTCGATCTCTCTCTCAAGAATCCGCCTGCTGTAGATTCTTCCGTTACCATTTTTTGCATCGGCTCTCTGCATAATACCGGACAAATAGACAGCTGCTCCGGTCTTTACTTCCAGCTTTTCCGCTTCAGATAAAAGGTCTCGGCAGACCCCCCCCTCACACAGCCCAAACCACTCTCTTAACAGCAATTTATTCATCTTTAGCGTCCCTTATGTTTAACTAGATCCCTTACGAACATAGCGATATCCAACATTTTCTCCTCAACGTCATACTGGACTGATTCAATCTTATCAGGGCTAAGGGTGGTTGTTTTTTCCATATAAGCCTTTAGAGGTGTCCACATCAAGTTGTAGATCTTTTCTGACTGTAATTCGCTCGAAGTCGCAGGAGCAAAGTCGTCGTCTTCTTCCTCCTCTAACATCCAATCAGGCATGCCTTCCTTGGAGGCTAGTTGCGCCTGGTGGGCTTTCTGGAATTCTTTTTCTTTAGCGGCTTCGGCATGAGTGTCTGCACCTGAATTCTGATTAGCCATATGATCTTTATAAGCATCACTCTGAGCTGCTTGACGCATCTCCTTGGCAAAATTTCCCTTCATTTCTCTCAAATAAGCCTTTATTTCGCTATTGATAGTTTTTGTTAATTTTTCTCTACTAATTTTCATTATTTAACTCCTGTTAAAAATTCCACTGTGATTTTAATCGACCGGAGATAGAGCTAATGGAGATGCCAGGATCGGAATTGTACATAACTACCCTCCCTAACCTTCCAGTTGCCCAATCCCAACCACCCAAGTTGTTCCAATCTTTTCCAATTGTTATTTCGCTGGGATCGGAGATTGTCACCAGAGAAGGTAAAGTACTCGGCTGTGCGCCATTCACCGAGACAAGCGGAGCCGTCGGGTCGGTCAAGTCAAAACATAAACTCTGCCAGCCGCTTATTGATGCGCCTGTCACAACCGTCGGAGAACCATCTCCTGATACTTGCTGCGACGTGTCTCTATCTAATATTGAGTTAGTTAAGTTCCCACCACCACTCTTCCAGTTAAAGAATATGCTTGAACCCGCTATATTTACCGCCTTATATACTATCCCTATAATAATTCTATCCCACGTCGCAACACCTGAGCCTACCATTCTAATCACGTCCGTGGTATCGTTAAAGAGAACAGCTGGTGCTCCGTTATCACCATCAGTCAAGTACAGTGGCTGATTTGCCGCAGCAGCCTGAGCTAGGTCCCAGTCAGTTCCGCCAGTTCCAGTGTTGGTCCAACTGCTTATCGAGGCACTATTTGCTAATGCTAATTCCCTTGCGTCATAATCTATAAGCGATGCGGGCACCAGGCTCGTATCTCCTATCAGAAACGGAAAATCTTCTAAGATAGCAGCTTCTACTTTATCTTTAACAGTACCAGATACAATAAATAAGGTAGCTATCTCCAAATCAGGATTTGTGAAGGTGTTGGAATAAGTCTGAGAAGAGCCTAAATGCAGACCAATCATTTCGGCAACTCCCCTCGCAGCCGTTGCAGACGGAGCATATTTACCCCTTACGTCGGTTATGACGCTCCCATATTCCACAATCTGATAAGAAGGAATATTCTCAAACTGTTTTGTATTGATGCTGGTCGCTCCACCCGTCTTTGCGATCGCAGTGTTGGCTCTTGTCGAGGAACGAATGTAACTATATGAATCAACCGCTTCGTTGCCAGTGAACATGCTATATTCTTGCCCGCTCCCATCCACATTATATACGACCCCAATCGTAAACGGGGCAGTAATAGTCGTCATACCTGAACCCGAAAGAACATTCAAACCCCCCCTGGTACGTGATGCATTAGATGCCCTTAATACAGTGCCCAATTCCGGGTTATTGACGACGGTTCCGCCAGCACCATATTTCTCTGTCAAGTCATATTCTGGTCCGATAGAACCTTGGTTTTCCCAGAAAGATGAAGTCGTCAGAGTTGCCGGGTTGTACCACAGAAGTGGGTTTAGTTTACTGATTGCGGAGGTATCTTCATCTAGGAGACCCGACAAGTTAAAAAACCGAGACTCAAAATGACTCGGTATTCTCTGTCTGAACAACTGGTTTACTTTTTTTTGCATAACGAATCCGCTTAAACTGTCAGCCCAGAACCAGTAAGTTCGAACATCTCGACAGCATTAATGGTTGTCAAGTCTCCCACCAGCTCAAAGCTAGCATCAGCTGCGCTTGTCACCAACGACACGAAGACTTCTTTACAACGATGATACATCGTGATCGATTGATTGCTACCAGACAATGTCACATAATGATGCCCGCCAGAAACATTTGTACTAGCCAGGGTATTATAATGTATTTTTATTGCCACGCCCGAGACGTTTATTACGGTTATGGCTTTTGATATTTGCGGAAATTCAAATTTCATTTCCGCGTCATCCGTTGCGAAGTTAGCCGCTAAGATAGTGCTACCGGTAAGATATGGAATGCCGGAAACTTGATACGAACCAACGTTTCCGACCCCCGCTCTTGCGTATGTAAATGTCATTAATTCTCTCCTGACCTATATTGACTTTATTGATATTATAATGCCCTCACGGGCACAGTTAGCTACCCTTGCAGCAGCGCCGTACTGTAGGAAGAAACCATTTAATTGTTACTAGTGAATTTCTCATATTTAACTCCTTTGTCACCAAAGATCATGTTTAAAACATACGAAGTACCTGAACTTAGACTGCCGAGCAGTAACCCAGTTACTAAACTATATTCGTATGTAAATAGTGATGTAAAACTGTTTAGAGCCCATAAAATCCATCCAACATGGAAGCCCATGCACATTGGACAGTGAAACAATTCTCCCATACCATTGAACGATTCTTTGGGCGGTCTGATCTTATTAAAGATCGTTCCATAGACCAAGAATTGTGTTATTCCATAGGCACTCAAGATGAAGTACAGTAATTCCATTAGGGACCTCCAATGCCGCCGCCCATGTATCTTCTGGGGGAGGGCGAAATGCTGCCCTTCTTGGCTGCGTGGGGTATCTCCCCTAGTTCGGTACTGTCTTCTACTTCAGGCTCCAATAGTCTTTCTTCTTCTTGCTCTTCGATGGCTTTCTCATACATGAACTGAGGTCTTTCTTCTTCTATGAATTTACTAATAGCGAATAAAACTGTTTCATCAATCGGAAGCTCACTATTCGGAGTCAATATTGTTGCTTCTAGCGAAGAATATACATTGCCGCCTTTTACTGACTCTTGTCCTATTATGCCCTTACGATACAGAAAATCGAATAAACGATTCTGGGTTGCGTAAATGGAGTCTTCCATCGATTCTTTAGCAAAAGAGATTATCTTCATTTGCTTCGCTAAAATTACAATGTCGATGTCCGGGTGATCCGTTACTATCAGTCTACCATCAAGCGCCTTTCTTACTTTAACTTTCGCCTTTGTGAGAGTTGGTGGCTGTGGTTTTGTAGGTTCCGTTATGGCAGCTTCTTCGCCCGGATTAATGATAATATTAACTGTCATCAGCTTTTCCCTCATTTTCTCCTACTAATGCCTGGATCTTTAAGATATCGTTAATCATCCGGTCATCAATTGGAACTCTCGACATATTATTGAGCATCTCGGAGACCACATTACTTTGATGTTTCATAGAGCTATCATCCTTAACTTCGTCACTGAGAGTGATGGCTACCACTCCTTCTTTGAGGCGTGCAATCTCTTCATTGAGATGGGTCTTCAATAGAACACCGTTATCAGAAAACGACATAACATAATGTTCAATAGTTACCCTCTGTTCCGCTGAGAGCGTTCTGTCATATTGTTCATTAAAGCTTTTAACGAATGTTCTATAGGCTAAGTTGTCTATAGTCTCCAGTGTCGCGCCCTTTTCCTCGTCGCCTCTAGTCATATTCTCAATCAACTTATGTTCCAATAAGAACTTTTCCTTTATTGGAGTTGTGGCTGAGAATATTTGAGCTATACTAGCAAGGCTTTTATAACCGGGAACAAAATTAGTAAATGGTGTTCCGTTTAATATCTTGTTGACATCTCCAATCAACCTCGTCTGCTCATTGAATAACATCTTGTTGTCAATTAATTTCCTCTCATCTTTAACAACATCCAAAAACCTCACAGCTGCTTCCTTATCAAGAGAACGTGCCTCCAATAATGCGCTATAAAGCTCCTTCTCTTTATACAAAAGAGTATCCTTCCTGAAGTTTTTTTTGCAAATCTTTATGATCTCTTTTTGGCGAGAAGTATTTTCTTTCATGATGCTCTTCGTTAATTCACGCACCAACGCTTCATACAGAAAGAGGGTGTTTCTTTTCTTGTTATGCCTTTGTTTTATCTTTTTTTTCTTCATTATCCCTCTTCTCCATCTCTTCTACGAGTCGTTGCATTTGCTTATTGATATCAAAAATCTTTTGTTCGCTGGTCTTCATATCACTGTCTTTTTCCATATTTCTCATTTCGTCGATGTAACTAGTTTCCCATTGTTCATATATTCCATTTCCCATAGAAGCAATCTCTTGTGCTCCACTTCCCATTACGTTTCTCTTCGTTCCACTTGATTTTTCCTTAGCCCACTTAGCGTGGTTGTGCCGCTTGCGGGCACCGGCTCCCCTCCTATCTCCTCCCGTGTATTTGACAGGTTTATAGTTCTTGCCCTTCGATTTAGGGGTAGTTGTCAACTTATCATCTCTCTTGCCGGCTGGTGCCGCAAGAAGTGCACTATCATCAGCCTCGTTGTTATCTTCGTCATCTTCAGTAGTGTCACCAAGTTCTCCGACGCCAGCTTCTTCTCCGCCTGAGCCTAAATCCATCTCGTCGTCTGCCAAGCCCAAATCCATCTCGTCATCTCCCAGCGTATCGCTCCCCATTCCACCTAAGCTGCCGAGTCCACCTTCCTCTTCACTGCCCTCGACCACGGCGTCGAGCATCGCTTCAAACTTTCGATCATAGAACATCTCTCTCTGATTTCTTAAAAATTCTTCGTCGGTCAAATTGAAGAGACTCTTCGCCACCCAACGGCGTGAAAAATACCCCTCAGTAGCCGCTGATGCAACATCAAATCGTGTTCTCCAGTGCTCCAGATCTTGAAGCTCTGCTATCTTTGAGGGATTATTGAGTCTTAGCTTAAATGCCAGCAAATCGTCCCCTCGGAACCCTAAAGTATATAAATGTACAATACCAATCTTTTCTAACTCACCCACGATTGTACGTTGGAGGCGTTGAATTGTTCGTGCAAATCTTATGTCCTTCTGCGCTAGGGTGGTCTTGTCTTCTGATGCTCCATCTCCTCGCGAAAGGTATGACTGCGGTACCTTTAGAGCTGAGAATAATTTATCCCTTAAATATTTGACATCATCAATATCACCAGTATATTGCCCGCCGGGCAGCGGTTCAATCTTTGAAGATGTCTGCCCCCTGACCGGGATGAAATAATCCTCTTCAACACTTAAAGGATTATAACGCAAGTCAACTCGCCCGGTAGAATCGTTCACTACTTGGTTTCTCTTCATCTGTGTGATTGCTTTTTGCATATATTGTTCGACATCATTGGCTGCAATGTGCCCAACATCGATATAGAACACCCTTCGTTCTGGTGCCCTAACGATACGATACGCCATCATGGCGTCTTCTAGTAGTGTGAGTTGTCTCCAGATTCTTCTTGAAGACTCGAGGACGCTCGTTCCATAAGGCGCATATTTATCATTGCCGAGAATCCTAAAGTGAGCAACTTGCCAGTTCTCAAAAGTCATGCCACCACTGTTCCATTGATACTGCACATAATTTGGATTCGTTTTATCTTCTCCTTCTAGTCTCTCTACTTCATGAGCCGGAAGACCAATAACATTCTGGATTCCTTCCTTCTCGTCAATATCGAGATACAAGAAGAAGTCTCCATATTTGCAGGTAGAGCGACACCACCCAAACAGATTGTAATTAACATTCATGATATTGCGATATAAATTATTCAATACTGTCTTTAGTTCTTCATTGGGACAGTCAATACTAAGCATGTCTTCTAAAGAAGTGTGGGTAGTCATTTCGTCAGCGTAGACATCAAGACTCGAATTCGAGACTATCATGCCGTTTTCTAAGCAGTAATTCTCTAAATGTTCAACTGTCAAGTCATATACAGCCTCTGTCCTGCCGGTATTTCTAACCTCTATTACTTTATGATTACTATACATGTAATCTCTCTTGTAAGCTGACCAACTTTGAAAACCAGCTGCCTGTAATCTACGTCGAAGAAATTGTGTCTTCTTTTCTATATCAGCGAATATACGATTACCAAAATCAAAATTGCGGGCAAACTCAACAAATGAATTGAATTTCAACCCCTCGACGAGGATCTGTTCAGTTGTTATTTCTCTATTGAACCTTCCATTATCACTACCGACACGTCTTGTTCTCTCCTTTAGTGACGGTTCGTTGGCATATTTTAACTTCATTACCTCAGAATGATGCTTGGATTTCCATGCGCGCCATTCAGGATCTGCCCACAATGACTTGGCATGGTGTGAAAAAATATTTGCCATTTTTTCTGCGTATTCCAAATCCTCTTTCCACCTCTTTTTATTCATCCTGGAGGTATGCTCTGACATAAACACCTTACCTTCTTCTGAAGCTTGCCACCTTTTAAGTCCAGCTAGTGCACGCTCCCTGTAGGCGGAGTCATTCCACAATTCCTTACAAGTGGTGGATCGCTTTTTATTAGTAGCAGGTGAAATGCCATGATGCTTCATATGTGCATCAGGAGCCATAACTTTCAAATTAACAGTCCTATTATCAGTCTTTATCTCATTAATATGATGTACATGATCGCTGCCGATATCTTTACTAAGTACATCCTCCATTATATAACGATGCGCTTGTTTGTATTTGCCCCGCTCTTCGGTACGCAGTTTGAGATATCCAGCTGAATTGGATCTATAGTCAAACTGGTTTAGACTTTCTCCAGGTTGCAACGTGCCAGCTTGTTTATATGTACCGTCTTTCATCATTATTCTATGATCAGCTGTACAGAATAGGCTCTTGCCATTATCGATAACAACTTCAATCAATTCTTTTACGCCAGTTATTCTTGGATGATGTGCGTTTCCAATCGTATAGCAATTACGATGATGATCCCATGACCATATCTCAAAATGCTCGTTATTGGCATATTTTCGTGCTAATTCTTTTATTTCTATAAACCCTTCTAGAGTAGCTACTTTAGTAGTACCATCTAGACAACCGATCTCTGGCGTAAATTCCATTTGATCAAAGTCCAAATAGCGTTCGCTTCGATTTTGGTTTGCCATCGCATTAGCTTGAATATGTTCAAATGGACTATAGCTAGCCTTCTTAAACCCTTGCCCACTAGCTGAGTCAAATCTATACTTATCTAATTTCTTTCTCTTTTCTTGGCGATAATTTTGTTGTCTGCGATTAACAATAGGACCAGAAAAGATCCTAGTTAATCTTTTGTATAGCTTATCTTCTGAATTTCTAGGGTTTCGTCCATTTTTCATATTTATTCGCCTTCGTGCCATTTTTAACACTTCTAGTTATTTTTTATACTCGTTCTATTATTCGTCTCTATCCTTTATAAAGCCAGCCGTATTGGGCTCTCGCCAATTGCCTTGAATCATTAGTCAAGTCTAGCGACCTTTTATAACCCAATTGCCCAGGTATCTGATTGCTCATCTTGGTGCTTGCTACAAAGACAGAATCGAGCATCGCCTTGTTGTAATTGACATCCTTCACCGCCATATCGATTGCTGTATCTCTCACCCAACAAGCGATAGCGAGAGACATAACGAGGTCATCATTTTTATTCTTCTGAGCCTCTGGTCTACCATTTCGCCATACGAATGTCGCCAATTCCTCGGAGGTGCGACGCGAATTAAGCTTCACTTGCTTATTTCTAATAAACTCCTCTAATTTGGCAATTGAGATTGGGCGCGTTTTCATGGAGGTGGTAAAACCAGCAATTGAGCTGTTGTTGTTCATGGCTTCTAGTTGAGTTATAGACTTATGACTTCCCTTCATCGAGAAGTACAGATTTGGATACTCTAGTTCGATAACCTTATCCAGGACAGAGACACCGAAGTTATTGTTTTCGATAACCAAAAGCGCATCGCCGAATTCTCGACCAACACCATCAAGAAATACAGAATACATATCTAAATTAACTTTACCATGATATTCCGCAACTTGCTCCATCGTTTCAATCTTAAAAACGTGAGCCGCTGAGTAGTCAACTGCATCGCCTCGCGCAACATCAGCGACTACCATGTAGGTATATTCTGGCTTATATTCTTCCCAAATCCAATAATTTCTGTCAAATCCAGTTCGATATTTAGGTTCTTTCACAGAAGAACGGATCCATTCAAGATCTTCAGGGCTTATGACTCCTTCTCCAGACATATTGAAAGAGCATTCATGCTCTTGCGCCACATCACGACGGGAAAGATTTCGGCACGCTTGCTCAAACCAAACCTTGTCTCGTTCCGGGTGTACACTCCAAGGTAGTTCTAGATGATGAAAGTCGTTTGAACCGTTTTGCGAATTTACATATGTTTCATGAAACCAGTTTCCAACCCCATTAGGCGTTGAGAGCGCAATACATCTTCCTCCTGTAGATAACGTTGGATATATGCCCTTCCATAGGTCTTCAAGACCCTCAACAAAGGCTGCCTCATCAATAACTAAAAGCGACAGAGCCTCAGATCTACCAGCGTCCGATGACGTAGACGAAGCTTTAATCCATGAACCGTTCGATAATTCGAAACTAGTCTGATTGTTGACATTGATAGTGGCTATTTTAATCCAGTCTGGAAGGTGGTTTATCATAGCCTTCACCTTTCTTACTAAGTTAGCCGCCACTTCGAATTTAGTCGAAATAACGACTACACTCTTTTCACGGCGAAACAAAAGCAGCCAGGCGATATACCCGGCTACGATCGTTGAGATCCCAAGCTGTCTCGCTTTCAATATAATATTGAAACGATGATCATTAAAATCTTGTAGAAGATTTTCTTGGAAGTCATATGTCTTGAATGAAATCAGTCCTTTTTCAGGATGGCTGATCTTACAGTAATTCTTAATAAAGTAGACCGGCTCTCTGCCACATTTCTTTATTTCATTCTTGATTTTTTCTTTTGTAAGTCTATACCTTTTTACCATCATTACCTAGTGTACACCGCCAACATGTTTTTTTAAGTCCTATTGCGCTTTTCGGTAAAGTAGTATTTTTTTCCTAGAAGAAGGAACTTCTTGAGTTCCCTTTGAACTGTGTTGACTGATTCATTCATTTCTTCCGCCTCAGCTTCACGAGGCTCCTCTGTAATCGATTCTTTGACGAACCTGCTAACCTCCTCAGCTATTATCTCTTTGAGGCGCTTTGGCGTAATTTTCATTGTTTTTTCCTCCAAATAAAAAATTATATTCTACCACCCTCTCTTATCATTATTACCCAATTTAAGCCAATCCTTGACTGAACTTTCTAGTGAACGGGGCTTTTTCTTTGTCAGCCCCTCGATGTTCTTTATCTCGTAAACACACTGAGCTATCACCCAATTGCGTACTCGTGAAGCACTTTCGGTTCTCAAATCCATTTTTCCCTTTTGCTTGAGATTTAGGGAGTTCCCGGTTACCTTCTTATACTCTCTTTTTAGGTATTTTACCACATCATTAACCGTCTGTTCGACCTCTTGCTCAAACTTAGGATCGTGCACTTCTTTCAAGGAGCACTCAGAGTGATAAACTAGAACCAAGTTATTGCCTTGGAGCTTCACCTTGAAGCCGTCAATGATTCTTCTGTCGTTTAGCTCAAATTCTTGTTCGCGCTTTAATCCGGTTTTGACCGGGGTACCGTCTTTGTCAAGTGCGCCATCAAAAGTATTAGCCATTACTTGAGATATTCCCTGGACGACTTCAAGAGTTGTAGCCATTAGTCCTCCACCACTTCTTTTCTTTCGGCTCTCGAAGTGAGAACGTCTTTTCTCAATTGTTTAAGCATTGCTTCGACTACTCTTGCATCTTTTCGGAGACGTACCCCGGCTGAAACATTACCTGCGGTTGCTTTTTCCGCGTCTCTCCGCATGAGAATCATTTCGTCTATAACTTCTTCTAATTTTCTAGCTAGCATTTTTTTCTCCTTTTAAAAGCCATTTTTGCTCGCGCCCTTCAACATATTGAATATAACATTTATAGCAGCAAGCAAACTTACACATATAAACGTCATCCCTTATTGTAAACGAGTATTCCTCGCAGGTCGGACACTTTCTTTCGGCAGTGTTGGTAAATAGTTTTTGCTTAATTAAAAACCCGCTTTTTTCGACCGCTGGCGCTTCTTTGACACCTTTAAGGTCATTAAGTTCCCTTTCGTCCCTTTCTTTTATATATTTCTCTTCCTTATCTTTGCTCCACTTCGAATACGGACTCTCAAGAGCCTCTTTTCCATATTTCTCCTCGACTGCCTTCTCCAATCCTGCAATATAATCTAAACTTTTTATCATCTTTTTCCTCTATCCTACAGTGGTACCAAGGTAGTTCTATTGATTTGTGTAGCGGCGAAGAAGATGGCAACAGAAGCGACTATTGCTACTATGCTGCCTAATGCTAGACCGCCAGAAAACCAATATGAAGTATTATTATTTGGCATATCCTCTAATTGCTTATACAATCTTTTTATCTCTAATTCTTTCAGCTCCATAACATCCTTATACTTGATGTCCTGCGTGGCTATAATAATTTCCAGTTTCCTCTTTTCCAAAGAACTGGCTGAGGTTATCTTTTCTTTCTCATACCTTATATTCTCCTTGCAAAGAGCTTTTTGAACTCCTGCTTCAGCTAGCACCTTGGCTGCTTCACTGTTAGTTAGAAGCATTCCATCGAATGGAGCCGCCTCGCCACTTTTTATTACTGTTTGCGCGAAAGATGGTAAGGAAAGAGCCACAATTAAGGAAAATATAACAACTATCTTCATAACTCAAATTCCTCTTTTATCTTACTGGCTAGGACTTTTGAGTCTTCAAGCTCCAACTTTCTTCTTTCTTCTCTGCTCTTTGTGAGAATATTCTCCAGAGCCAGCTTGTTGCGTCCTTCAATTTTTAGTGCTGTCTTTTTATATTCTGCCGTCGCTTCAGCCAGCTTTTCATCCTCTTCTTTCTGTAAATTCTCTATTTTTCTTATTTGTTGCAGAAACCCATCACGGCTTTTTTTAATAATAGTAAACAATCTATTCGTGTCTCTTCCCTTTAGAAAATACATAAAGAATAATATCATAACGCCGAATAGTCCGGCTGCAAAGAAAAACCACTTTTTCTTAATCCACTCTCTCATCTCTACCCCCTCAAAAGGGCGACAGCATCGACAACTGCTTGTCCGCCAATATAAATAACGCTTATGTTGACCCAATCAGAAGGAGGGACTAATCCAAAAAATAGTGCTGCAGTCGCCGTCGACCAGACTAACAGCTTCCTACTTACCAGTTTCGAGATATTCTTGTCTATGAACCCCCCCTGAACACGAACACTTTCATCTTCTTCTTTCATTCTCTAGCTCCTTCTCTATGGTCTCCATAAATATTTCAGTGTCAACCTTAGTTGAGCCAGAAATCTTAGCTAGGCAAAGGTATTCTTCTCTCACTTGGTTCCTCTCTTCTTCCGATTCACAGCCCTTAATAAGGGTCTTAAACACGTACTTAAAATTCATTATCAGTTCTCCACATGTGCACACTTGTCCACTTTATCGATATCAATCTGCAGGTCTACTATATCCTTTAGAGCATCTAGGTGAGAAATGATCAACACCGTCTTGAATTGCGTCTTCAGCATTTCTATTATTCTGACAAAACCTTCCATGTTCTCTTCGTCTAACGCAGTTGCAGGCTCATCTAAGATAAATAGATCGCCCTGTGGCAGATTGCTTATTTTAATAAGTGATAAACGTATAGCCATCGCCGAAAGCATCTTCTCTGCGCCAGATCCAAGTTCTAGTGGTCTAGCTTCGAATTTTGGATGCTTGATCAAAATGTCCAATTTCTTCCCATCTTCTTCAAAAAAAACTTGAAAATCAACGACATTGGCGAGGACTTTTGAGATCTCATTATTGATTGTTGGAAGGCTTCCTTTGATCACATCATAACTAATTCCATTACTATGCATTGAGCAGTTATACAGATCATAAGCAGAATATTGTACATGTAGATCACTCAATTCCCCTTGGAGCTCCTCTGCTACTTGTAGGCGGTGTTCCAGAGAGCCATGATTTTTATATAACTCAAGCAGTTCTTCTTCATAACTAGCCAATTCAGCTTCTAGGGTGCTTTTCGAACCCCTGCACTCTTCTTGCTTGACATATAAGGATTTTAATTTCTCAACCTCTTCTTTATTCGCTCTATAATCAAACAAATCACTTTCTGAAGTTTTTATCTCTTTGTTGGTTTTATCGAGATTCATGCCGTCAATTGTCTCACTTGCCATCAGTGCGCTCAACTTTGTGCTCTCCTCTGTCGCACGCTCTCTAAGTTTCTCATATTCTTTTAATAGTTCACCATTATCAGGTCCAAGTAGGCGATCGATATTAGCTAAATTTTGGTAAGCCTCGTTGAGGATCGTCAATTTACCATCAGTAGTAACGCTTTCTTTGCTTGCTCGCTGAGCATCTGTTAAAAACATGCATCCTAAGAATCTATCTCCGCAAGGGACCTTCGCTAGCAACGACTGCTTTTTATTTTCTCTATCACGCTTAGCATCATACTTTTCTATTTCTCGTAAAATTCTCTGCAACTCTATAACGTTCTCTCTTTTCTGAGCCTGTTTTTCTTTCTCTTTTTCAATATCTACTTTCTGTATCAGGTCATTAATCTGAGATAAGACCGATTCTCTTCCTTCACTCTCCTTGCGGGAATCTTCTAGCCGCTTAGTAAGTATCTTTGCTAATTTTCTAGCTTCCTCTAGTTTCTGTTCCTCTTCCTCAAGGTTGAACACCCTTAGCTTCGGTGAGGCAGAAATTTCTTTAATTATCTCAAGTTCTTCTCCATCGAGAATACGCAGTTGTTCTCTTATATTATCACAGTATCCCTTTTGTTGCTTAGTTGCAGCAACATTCCATTCTAATTCACTGCTAACATTTCGCTCTTCTTGTTTTAGATCTCTGCGTTTCAACCTATCTAATGCACCCTTTATTTTTGCAGCATCCTCGGTTGCCAATTTATGCTTTTTTGCATAAATGTCCAAATCAAGAAACTTGCCTAATATTTCCTTTCTCTTTGTCGAACCTTCATTGATAAATGATAAGCCTCCCTCCTGACTCGTCATAGAGGTTAAGAGGAAATCTTCAATAGAACCAAAGTGTCTTCTTATTTCTTTGTCTGTCTCGTTCCTTGAGTTGCCGTTGAGCTTTGTTTCGCGACCTGTTGCAGCATCTTTCAGTAAGAATTGCACATCAGTCTTTGCTTCTTCTGTCTCCTCTCCTTTCAGCTTCTTTATATATTTTTCCGCACTTCTCTCAATAGTGTAGATATTACCATCTACCTCTAACTTTACCATACCACAGCCATAAGATTCGTTTTGATTAATAATATCAACGTTCTTTCTCACATTCTTGGAGGTAGAATTCTGAAGTGTCCAGAGGAAACTATCGATTATGCTTGATTTACCGGAGAAATTCTTACCGAAGATGCCGACCACACCCTTGAGCTTGTCGAAATTTAGCCTATTCCCTGTCCCGTAATTAAAGAGATTATCCCAAGTAAGCTCCTTTAAGCGCCATTTGATATTTCTGAGAGTGTCTTCTGATTGTTCAACTTCAGTATTATATTTTCTGTTCAACTCCAGAATTCTTTGCATCACTTCATCATCGACACGATAATCGTTCAGGTATTCCTTGATGAGCTTCTCTTGGACGGCAATATCTCTCATATCTTCAATCTCAAAGCCATCAACTGATTCTCTTACGGAATTCCTCGCAGTCCCCACTTTGTTGAAAAAGGTTAATGCTTCCGGCTTATAGCGCGATTCAGCGACCTCCAAAGCATTGCGAAGCTGTTCTAGAGTCACTTTACTGGTACCAACAATTCGCATTCGGCTGCCAGCTTGAACTTTTAGCTCAGGCAATATGCCGCTTTCTGGTAATTTAATTGTAATAAAGGGGGTCGGGTTTTTTATCTCCACGTGTCTAACTGTATAATCGCTCTTTGAGATTATGTCCCAAATCAAAAATCCTTTATCGTCCGACTCTCCAAAGTTCTGCTGTACCGTGCTCCCTGGGTATCTGTATTTCTCGCTAGCACCGACAAATTGATTTGTCTTATGAATATCGCCCAAGAGCGCGTAGTCACAACCTTCAAAAATGCTCTCGTCGTAATCCCCATTATCTAATGTGTAACCGGTGTCAGTTTTGACTCCATTAATAGCACCATGGTATAACGCTATATTGATTTTTTCTGGGTCAGTTGGAGGAAGCCACTCGCCCTCCTCTTGTAATATTGACTTGATAATGAAAGTGATATCATCGTTAAATTTATACTCGCAAGAGTCTTTAAACAACTTTAAATTATTATGCCTCAAGGTCTCGACAATTGGTGTTATTGCGTCCTGTCGAGCCTTATTTTTGATGTTACAGTCGTGATTTCCCAAAATTATTATGGTAGGCGAAATGTCTGCCAAGTTTTTCAAAAAAGCCGCCGCCATTTCAAAATATTCTGGACTTAACTGTGTCTTCGTATGTGCTAAATCTCCACAATGTACTATACAATCTGGCTGTGCTTGCTTAACTTCCTCATATAACTTCGCGAATACTTCTCTATATTCACTATGGTATTTTAGATTTTTTATATGTGTATCAGCAATATGCACGATACGACAACCTTCTCTCTTCTTTTCCACATTTCCTCCCGTCTTAGATTATTCTCGAAACTTCATATTCCAGATACGAAACTGTATCCATCAATGGAGCTTCATTCTTCCTTTCGATAAATTTTTCTTTTGTCATTTCTCCTACGTCTTCATACCCGCTCACATCTACCTTGTACATTTCGACATCGTATGAAAGAAGTGCTTTTATCAATTGTAGGGCTTTTTTCTCCGCATCTGGATCTAAAGCTACATATATCGCCGTATCATGCTTCACTATTTCCTGAAAGAGTTTCGAATTCTCGTTCAAAGAAGAGCCGAGTAGCGGCACGGAGTTGGTTGCCTTGATGGCATCGAATGTACCCTCTGTTAATACTAAATCGTTTGCCCAATCTATGAACAGCTCGTTGAAGATAATGTCTTTACTGACATTTTCCGGCAGTTTATATTTGCGCCACTCATCAGTATAGGTTCTGGCGATAAAGTAGTTTATCTTTCCGTCCTTGTTGAAAGATGGTATTATGACCCTTCCGGCATATTCCCCCGTACTACAATAGCCTATTTTCCACTTGAGGATGTCTTCTCTACCTATCAATCTCTTTTTTAGGTACCTTAGTGGAGCAAGTGAAGTGAGCGGCAACTTCTTATTTGCTAAGGAAATGAACTCTTTTGGCAACCCTAGGACCTGTTCTTTAACTACCTCGTCTGGTATCTTAAAGAGGTCATCCAACGAAGAGTCGGAAAAATCTACCTGCTCTTCTAGTTCTTCCCATCGCTGGCGAGCAAGGAAGCTTCCATATTTTTTGATCAATCTATAAATGTTGACTGAATTATATCCACAAACCCAACACTTGAATGCCCCCTTTTTTATATTCACAGAAAGTTTTTTCTTGTGGTGTTCGCATTTTGGGCAAAAGAATAAAATTTCATCACCAGAGAAGTGATGTTTACCAAATATATCAACTAATATTGAACGTTTCTCTTCTTCGTGCATTTAGAAAACCTGCATACGCAACCACATAACTGTCTGCCATATCAAAAAAATATGGCTTTGGGTTGCCCTTTGGAGTAAGTATAATTTTGAACCACGATGAATGATTGTCATGCATATATTGCATGACAACCTTCTTAGCCTTTGTCCCCCTTGGGACAGTTATTCCGCATGTTTTTCTAGCGGTCGTAGCTCCTATGTATTCTGGCTCGAGTCCAAAAATATCATACACTAGCCAACTGACCGTACCATTAAATTTTGCTAGTGTCAAGATTGTTTTAGCCGAAGAGAATCCTGGTCTAAAAGCTTGCAAAGACTGTTCTATAAGAAACTGCTCTATCTTATACTCTGCTTTCAGTTCCTTTATTTTTTCCCTCGCAAACGATATTTTATCATAGAACGTCTTGCACTTGCGAAGATCCCAGTAGTCGTTCATCAAAACGACGCCATTATTATTAAGTATTGTAATACCAGTTATACTGGTGCTTATATCTAGACCACAAATCATATGCTTCCCCTAGAATGCGTTGCAGGGTTATAGTAACATAATGAAAAGGAATTTTAAAATATATTAAATTCTGTAATGACACCAGTGATGGAAACTGTTGTGTGGAAGATAGGATAACAATCATCCACCAAAACTTCGCCGCTGTCGTCATATACAAGCATGATATATGCTGCTTGAGTGCCGCTTTTTTGGACCCATGTGTTCGTAATGTTATATGCGAGAGCGTCATCAGATGCATTTCTTGCTCCGACTGAGGTATGTAGGGAAGTGTACTCAAACTGAGTTAGAATATGAGTCTTGTTTGCATGAGGACCGCTAGCAAACTGCTTTGCGTGGAGTCCTCTCGCTTTAGAGGCAACCGAATCACTATTGGCAATCCTGGCTCTCCAAAGAAAGCCGCCGGTGATGGCATCCATGCCCACTAAAACACTTTGTTTCGACGCAAACGGAATAGCTGCTGTGCCCACGAAAGATGTTGTATTCGAGTCACTGCCGCCATATGAGCGAGCTAATGTTAAGAGCTTACCCTTGTTTGCATTCAGGGAACAATTGCCCTGATATGCATAACCATTTGAGCCAATAATGTTGTCGGCAAATCCTAGCGAAAAGTTGCCAGTATTGCGCGGATCTCCATAATCTGACTTAGGGATTCCCAATATGTTGACCCGTCCTAAGAGCCCATATACATTCGGGGCGTTACTACCATATGCAGTAGGATTTCTATTCAAGTTAGCTGTTGAGCCAGCACCAAGCCCTGGGGTTGCCCATGTCCAATATACTCTTGAGTCACTCACCACTGGTGAGCCGGGGTGAGAACGGGATGATGTAGCTCCAGTTAGGACATCGTCCTGTGCGACGGTAATACATTGCACTGGTTCCAGTTCAAGCGTATATTTTGCCAAATATGGTTGTTCGGCGTCACCTGCGCCGTCGGTTGTAAAAATTCTCGTCTTAAAAGTTCCCACCTTGTTCCTTCCGATATTTACATAGCCACCGTCGCTATCCCTTCTGCCGTTATACTGACATGAAAAGTGCAAATGCTCACCATCTGGATCTTCTACGATATAGGATGCCAGTGAATCCGCTTGTACTCTTGTCCAGACTGTGTTACTAGTCGTAACATCAAAGTTATCATTGACAACAATATTGAGACCGTTACCAGTAGCCGGGTCTATTTCGAGAATGAATGCGCTTCTTATGTGTTGTGCCAAGGTTACTTTAGTGGGGTAAGCTAATCCACCATATACAGTGCCGATTGCGGGTGATGCGCCGTTCCTTACAGTCCTCATTGTACCAGCCATGTATATTCTACCACCGATCACTTTAATATTCTGGAGTGAATTATCCATATAGCTAGTATCAGTTGGGGTTGAAGACCATTGGGTGGAGTGAGACCATTCATGGGCACCAGCCGCTGAGAACTTAGCCCAGAAAGACCACGTTTTGCCAGTTCCAGCTGGTTTGATAACGGTTGCAAGTGTCGCAGCATCCTTGTCTTTAAAGGTGACAGTTGTGTTTGTTACAGCTGAAGTTCCGCATACGATAAAAGAGCCATCTGGCAGTTTATCAAAGCCATATAGGTTCGTTTTTGCAGAGCCGTTTCCATTTGTTGTGATAACAAAAGCCAAAGACCCGGCTGGAGTATATGAACAAAACAAGCCATAATCTATGCCCGCACCACCTGGATTTGTTACGTCGACAGTAGTTGGGCTCACTTCATCCTTTTCAGCAAATCCAGCTAGACTAATATTTTGGTTATGCTGTGCCGTAAAGGCAAATGCGCCCGTCTGTTGGGCGGCAGCTTGCGTTCTCACTTTGCCCGCTAGCCTGTATTTTATTTTTCTGATCGCCATTAGATATCCAATTTAAGTTTGAAGCTGTATGCATCCGCTTCTTTCTTTCTCACCGGGGTTGCGACCTTTGCTATGGCTATCAAGTTTTGCTCATTATCATATATCCCTATCTTGGAAATATACGTTATTTTTTCAAAACTTGCCGAGGTCTCAGTCCACGGTGTCTTCGAGGTGTTTACGATCTCCAAGTTATCTCTTTCTCGATATATATTTGAGCTTGTAAAGGGAGAGCGAAGCTCTATCTGACCTCTTTGAATATAAGTGGGATTATTTGAATGATTCAGCTCGCCCTTTGGTGCATGAGTAAACATAGTGATTACTTGCACATCTTGTGTGCCCTGAAAATCAAAAGCAAAGCTTGAGGATGGTACAAGGTCTATCCCACTTGAGCCAGTTGTAAGAAAGTGTCTCCATGCGGGTGCGACACTTGCAGTTGTCTCAGGGACAAAATTATCAGTGTAAGAGTCGTGGAGATCCCAGCTGCCAGTGAGAACCAAGAAGCCTTCACGATAAAGGACCACCCCAGCAACACTACCCGAGCCAGGGCTCCCTTGTGGACCAACCTGGATAAGCTCTCCATTCCTATTCTCATCTTTCAATTCTGCTATGAGGGTGCCAGTTAAATAAAACTTGCACGCAATAGAGCCCTTCTTGATAGAGGAGCCATAATGAAGGGCAGAAAGCTCCACCAATCGCAATGCTTGTGAAGATTTATCGCCCAATGATGATGAATAACTGTAGTGTCGGCTCAGCGGAGCGTAATAATTAAGCGTATTTTTTAACGAGGTCATTTTGCCCCTACTGCTACCTGCCGGATTATAGTGAGAAGAAATATCAATTGTCTGTGGGTAGGAATTTCCTGTAATGATGCTCCCATATTGAAATTCCCCAAACGCGGTTGTCGTGACAGTCTTAAAGGCACCCATTGTCCCATCTTTAGTTATAAAAGGGTATGGTGCAACACTGCTCGTCAAGAACTCATTGAGTCTAACTTCGCCTCCTGTAACCCTGTCGTAATGTATAACACCGTTGCTAATGATGAACTCGCTTTGTGGGTGTGCCCGAACAGTGTTTGTGAACAAATCGCCTTCTTTGAACTTTTTTAACATCAACAACCTCTTTGTATAAAATCCCCCTAGGAGAAAATTAAAAATCCAATCTAACTCTGAGCACTAGCTCATTTGTTGGATCTTTTTTCAAAGGCTCGCTAAGTTTGCTGACGGCTAGAAGCTCATTATCAGCAGAATACATCCCAACTGTTGTTATATATGTCACTGGTGTATCGACACTATTCTGCTTTACACGAATCTTACTTTCAGATAAGTAAGTTGGGTTAGCACTATAGTTGAACTCATTGTGGTTTACTCTACAGAAATAAATCGTAGAATTCAGCTCAGTTGTGTTGTTAAAGTCTAAATCAGCAAAACGATTGCGGAAAGCATCTGCGATAACTTCGATTGTACTACTTGTCAATGCACTATCAATGCTACTTCCGCTCCCGTTGCTGCCACTAAATTCAATACCATTAAACACCGAAGCTGAGATTACTGCAATACCTGCTTGATAATAAATAAGTCCAAGCCCAGTATCAGCGGTTACATTAGCTGAACTTGTATATAGGGGGGCATACTCGCCAGCGGGCGAATTAACACGAAAGTCATTTGCCGCACCATGATCTCCGAGTAATTTTAAATTTGCCATAGGGGCTGCATATGTACTGCCAGTGCCTAACTGAAGGTCAAAAGAGTCCTTCTTAATTTCGTCCTTGGTCAAAAGACGTGCCAAATTAATGAAGATCACCTCCTTTAGCTTGTTACCCCCTGCCAACATGTCGCCGTCGGCATCAAATTGCAAAATACCTCCCGTAATGTCATGTCCGACCAATACTTGAGCCATCTGATTATACATGTTGATTTTTTTGGCGTTCTGGACTGTCGAAGAACTCGACAGAGCAGACGATGGTGAAATACCAACTGCGATATCAAAGATATGATTTGCTGACGAACTTAAATAAGGATAATCATATACTGATTGAAAAATGCCGTGAGCATAGTTCTTGATATTGTTATCACTATAAGTCGTATTAACGATGTTACCTGTTACCGGAATACTTTCGTGCAGCAAAGTTCTGGTTGTAGTCACGTCATTGTTAATAAATGTTTTGAATGAAGTTGCCATAATGTTTCCTTTTTATCTATCCCTCACAGCTCTCGCTGTAGGTTAATAATGTTTATTTCTCTACTATACCAACTTTATAAAACGCACCGGGATATCAAGGCGTGCGCCAGTTGTGGCACCGGTCACTCTCACAATTGTATCTATTTTATTGATGGCTGTTTGATTTGGAGCGATCGTAGTTGCATTACCTAATTGGTCAAATAGGAAATCACTAGTATTTAGCTCTAATGATGATTGAATCGAGAATTGCAGGATTGTTCCGCGTGGTCCTTCGATCGTCTGTGTCTGCTTCCGCTCTCTTTCTTCGTTTTCGAGAACGTAATCAAGGTCAGTACCCAATGAGAAGAAGTAGCTCGCCATGTTGTCATCATCGATGAAAGATACTTTGGCGGCTCTTCCGCTGACGCGACTAGCTAGCTTTCCCAAGCGATTGTCTATTTCTACTATAAACTGAGTCTCTACTAGATCAGAGTCAATAGTGATACTTGGGGTAATTTCAGTAGTATCAAGACCCTGATCACACCTTATATATGTTCCGCCCTTCAGGGTTTCACCCAGCATGACCCCGTCAACTAGTTGATTGTCTACGACACTTACAGTATCCTCAGTATTTTGGTCTACTGCCACAAAGAAGGCACCCGAGACATGCATAGAGGTCTTTTCGAATTGCTCATTAAGCTTCACAACAGGGAGGTATAATAAATTGGTGCGAGGAATTGACAGGAGGCGTGATTTCATTGAAGCTGCATTATCCGCAAATGCTTCTAGAATGGGTGTTTGAAGTATTTCTAGGTCATAATAGGCACTCCCTGAGGCATTATTCCGATCATAGAGAGCATAGTCGATTTCATCATCTCCCAGTGCGAACTTGGCGATCTTGAAAGAGCCATCACCTTTGGCTAGTCGATATCGACCACTGTCTGTGAGCACTGCATCCAGTATTATGTCACCAGAGTTATCTAAAAATGCCATTTATTCCACCTCAGTAATTTTATTACTTTTTTTAATATTTTCTATCGCATCTAAAGGTCTTAAATTTTCTAATGCCCAGCATTTTTTAAAATTAGGATCTTTCATGCTCTCATAAATAGTAGCGCCCTGTGGAATAACATGATCTATGTTCCACGTTCTTTTATTCATCAACGATTGTAACACCTTTTGTTCATTATTTAATTTTTTCCTCGTGCTTATGTGCGAATCTTACTTTAAAATCAATCTTCTTCCCAGTGGATCTCGAGGTAAGTCGTACTACAAAATCCTTTTCCCATACTTTGTCATCGACAACACCAAGGTGTAACTTTGATTTCAGCTCAGTTGCACTTTTCGCTCCATCGAAACCTGATTTTTCCTCATCAATGAGGGTCTGCAGGACGTTGGGAACTAGTTGTATGTAACGGCGCATTTGTTTTGTCGCAGTACGTTCCTGGGTACTAAATTCTACTACTTCTTTCAATAGAAAGATAGTCCCCCCTTCATTTATTAACTCTACCTTGATTATCGGTGTAGGATTAGAGAAGTTGTTGTGGCTGTCGAATGCCCTGAAGGTATAGTAATATTTCTTATTCGGTATCAGGGTATCGACATAACTTGCAGCTGTAGCTGATTGGAGCGTCTTAAAATCGATGTCAGTGCGAATACTGGCTAATAAATTACCAGCAAAATCGCGGTAACTAGTGGGATGGATATCAGTGCGGTAAACTTCAAACGAGGTAGACTGGTCATCTGCCTTAAAGCGTATCGGTGCACCAAGTGCAACACCCCTTTGTTTCCTCAGATTATTAAAATACTTCTCTTCTCCATGATTTATGGTTATAGGATTTGCCATAATGTTACCTACATTGCCGTTCATCAAGAATAACAACTTATTGTCTATATTTTTATATGGTATTATATTGATATCCGGCATAATGGGTGGATCATCAACCACGACGCTATTAAAGGTATAATATTTATTCTCATATAACCTAATCGAAGGCTGCTGCTCCACCTTGAAAGTGGCATGTCTCACATAACTATCAACATCTGGCTTGTCATACCTATATTTGTTTCCAATAACAAGCTGATATGCATAAACTACATAAGTGTATTTTTTATTATATTTCACTTGTGTATCAATAAATCTTAACACATCTATCTCATTCGAATTAGGAAAATAGTGATTCTGTAACAGCTTGCCACTAACATCACCTTCATACTTTGCGACACGATATAATACTGTCTCTGAATATGCAAGCCTTCCCTCCAGGAGCGACTCAAATGTCCTAAACTTTTGCCTAATCAATCTCTGGAGTTTACCATAGAAGATAGTGAACATTAGTGATTTAAAAAATTTACTTTCTTTTCCGTCGAGGTGTTTCCTTCTATTTTCATATTTGCCTAAAAGTACAGAATCTTCTCCCGATATGCCAGTTCCAGTCTCCATAGGAGCCAATACGGTAGTTAAATCCCATGCACGTTTAGTAACATCCGAGAAAGCAGCTACCTTCTTGGGGTTTCCGTTGCCCAATTTCTGGATTATTGTTTCTTCTGATTGCTGACAAGACTCCGTAAAGGAGTCCTTCCCACTAATCAGCTTTGCCATTTGTGCAACAAAAGAATCGCTTAAATTAGTATCTTTTAGGACTTGAGCAAAAGTTGTTGTCTTGTCGGTACTAAATTGCACGTCGACATACATCGGAAACATTTCGCGTTTATCGTTGAACTTCTTCAACATCTCGCTTTCGCCTATTGGCAACAAAACATTCGAAAACTTCTGTCTCAAATCCTCAATCACTGTGCGCGGAGCATTATTATATTGTCTCGCATATAGATCGTAATATTGCCCAATAGGGTGCGTCTTGATATCGAACTTTTGTTGTCCTTCTTTTTTGGTGAAAAGACCATCCTCTACCTTAATGGTATCAGATAAGGTTATTAGCTCTCTAAAGTCTGGGTTCGGATTCTCACTCGTCAACTCTGAAAGAAAGGCATACATGTTCGGTAGCGTATTCTCCAGGACACCATCCTCACTAATCTTCTTTTCAAAAACTTCTGCAAAGAAATTATACTCAGCAGCCACTTCAGCCGATAAACCAGCCTGTGGAACATTCATTTTCTCTAATTCTTCTCGAGAAAAAGGCAAAGGCATTTCATATGCGTGATCGAAATAAAAGGTGTTCTTATCAATAGTAGCTTTTAAATCTTCAGCTATCGTGGCTCGCTTTGTAGTTGAGCCATTATACCTGCCACCGCTAACATACGATTTCCAAAATTGCTTTGAATGCTTCTTCTCTGCATTATTGAAGGCACCCTTTGTCGAACTAATATCAACCCACTCTTCGGTTATCCCGAAATCGCTTGCTGTGTCAATATCAACCGGCGCTCGATAGTTTATAACATAAGGTGCCGATGCTTGGGTTGCATTGATAAATTCAAATTGTTTTTGCTTACTATCGATCGTCCAATAACTACCAACCCTGCCTCGCAAAGCATCTCTTACAAAGGTTTCATTATTTTCCGGAGCACTATTTTTCTCATAATACTCCCTAGAGGGACCATATGACGATGACGGAATCACTCGGAGCATCCTACCAACAGAAACGATCTCAGTTTCGTTTCTGGGATGCTCTGACATCATCTCCGGCAGCACCACAAACTCTTCCGATTGTAATTCTTTTGTTTGTACCTCTTCTAGTATTTCGTCATCGGTTTGGATTATCTCTGGTCTTGTTTTATCTTTTCCTCTCCCTCGACGGCGCTTCTCGAATACAGCTAAAGCCTTCTTAGCTCCCTTTTGTTTTGAGGAGGCAATGCCACTCTTTGAAGCCAGTGTTCTTGCTATTTCATTAAAATCTAATTTCTTTGCCATTACTCGCCTTCCATCTTTTCTAATTTGTCATAATACTCTGGATCTTCCATTAGATGATCCATAGCAATCTCGGTTGCTATTGCTTTGCTTGTAGTGTGTTCTAATTCTACCCTGACGCCTCTTGCGAGGACACTAGAGGGGAAATCGGAAGGCTTCTTGGTATCCGCTAACCCGCCAGGTATTTTGTCCTCACAGAGCCTCTTATTTCTTTTTTTCATGATTATTCTTATCATTTAATTATCTTTCCATCTTGGCATATTTCTTCCTCTACCTTAGCTACTATAAGGGTTGAGTTAGTGCTCAATGTCCTAAACCCTATAGAGCTGGCGGCTGCTTCCAAGTTTTCTAATATTGTATTGCCTTCCACCACATTGTTTCTTAAATATTCTGTCTCGATAGCTGATGTTTGACAATCGGTAGCAACCACTTCAATGGCTACCTTGACATCAGCCTGAATCTTCTCGCCCCGTATTATTATCTCACTAGTTACTCTCTTTTCACCAACTGCAGCTGTGTTATCGCCGACTCTGAAGGTTTTTTCGATTCGCGCTCCTTGACTATCGGTTTCAATTATTTCAATCTTAACAGGCGTGGTCTTGCTGCTTTCCTCACTATTGCCTACTTTATTAGTATCTACTTGTATAATATTCATTGTAGGAAGTGCAGCCCTTATCTCGCCAATAATTTTATTAGTCAAGACCCCCGTCTCTACAATAATAGGAAAAGAGGAGCCAGACTTCTTTTGCTTCTTTGGAGTCAAAACAAAATATTCATCATAAGTAGCATAAGACAACCCCTTATTTCTCTTTAAACCCAGCGCGTCTTCTCTATATGGTCTCATTCTACACAAGATACCTTGCCCTACCATCAAATCGTACTTGTCGTTTGTCAGTGTAGACCATATTGGTGCTTGTATAAGAAGGTTGCCATCTACATCTTTCTCATATCCATCAAGAAAATCAACCTTATTGATCATCTTATAAGTAAGATCTATTTCAATGGTTGATTTTATCTTACCAGTAATGACAGAGGAGTCTATGTTTGCATATCTCTCGTCATTAACAAGACTAGAACCACCGCTCTGTAGGAACATGGCTTTTACTTGATTCGGGAATTCTTTAAATTGCTCCATCGTAACTGCTTTATTTAATCCACGGATCATTGTAGTACCATCGTTAGCAGTCAGTACCTTTAGATTATTAACATTGGCAACTGCTTCGAAAGGAGCGCGCTTATTCTCGACTGAGGCTTGGGGTGCCCTTCTGGTCCTTCTATTTGCCCTTCTCGATGTCCTTTTTGAGACATCAGCGGTTCCATTCTGGATTGCCGGTGAAGCTAAAAGACTATAGAAAGGCAGCAAAGCCTCTGTTTCTTGTTCCTCGGTGCGCCCTTCTTCACTGACCGCCGATGCCGGCATTGTGTCTGGCATCTGACATAATGTTGTAGCTGCTGGTAAGAGTGTTAAAAGCTTTTGTGCTTTCAATAAAGTATAATCATCATCGTCCTTTATTGCCTCGACCCTCACCTTATCGATGCTAACTGAAAATCCAGCCACCGCGTTCGCCATAGCCCCTAGTGATGCAGCCCTGTTGCCCTTAATTGGATCGCTCTTGGCGGGAAGTTTTATCGGAGTTTCTGATGCTTTCGTCGCTGCCATCATGGAATATAACTGCTGGCTGATATCACTCTCTGATACCTCCCCTTCATTCATTCTCTGCACAAATCTTTTCTTTTTTGTCTTCTTTGGTGAGCTATTGTTTGCTCCATTAGAGTTCAACACAACAAATGATTTTGTCATTGTATCAAAGCGTGCAGGCATCAGGAAGGCGAAACTAGCTCCCCTGATTGAATCACCTTTGGTTATTTCTTTCCCTTGTGCAGAAATATTAATATCTGGTTGTGCCGTCTTAAAAAAACGGAGTGTTTCAGCATCAACGCGACCACTGAAGGCGTCTCCGCTCAAGGTGCGTATTCCGTCATCGTTCCCTGTCTCGTCTTCACCAAGAGATAAATAATCTATCCCGATTCCCTTCATTACTTCACTATCGAATATTTGGGTAAAATGCTTCTGCAAGAAGAATGTCTTTTTTGGGGCAGAGCGAAGACTGGTACCAGCCATCTGAGAACTTCCCGATAGAAACTTCTTTGGGCTTGTACTCGTCACAGCTCCAACTAATCTGCCTAGTGATGATGCCAAGTCATCAATCATGCCCATAACAGCTGCAACTCCTTGAGGATTGCCGGTGGTTGGGCTCGCAAAGGAATAGAGTGCGTTTAAGAGCTGGTATCTATTTTTCCTATCACTGATGTGGTCAGTAAAGATATCTAATATATCGGCGTAAACCACAATCGGGGCGATCCATGGTGCGCTCATCCTATCTTTGCCTTTGTATCTTTTTTGCATCTTCTCGATAAAGAATTGAGTAAAGCGGTTAGAGACAATATCGTAGTTGCCAGCTGTCACACCTTTAGTAACTGCCTGTTCATCAGGCTTTTCTATATGCGGATCCCTAACCTCAGCCAGATATTTAGACATAGAAGTCTTGCTGCATAAGGAATAGTAGGATGTTAGTTCGCTCTTAGCTAGGAGCAAATTATTTATTTTACTTTCAATAATCTCTACTGTTGCATCATCGATATCTAGTTCGATGACATATCGATAAAGACCATCTGTGACATCCGACATTGTCTTATCCATGCCGGTAAAATGCCTGACACCAAAAAATTCTTCGCTCTTTATTAACTCAACTTCTTTCAAAGAGCCGACCTTATTATTGACAGGTGAGAAGCTTTTCCAGCTACTTTCTCCAGAATTAATAATAAGCTCCAGCGGCTCGTTGTCTGAAAAGGGTGCGATTCCGACTGGTGTACCAGAGCTTGCGAGGCACCCGTTCTCTTTTATACGCTGTCTTAGTACCCTTAAACTGCGAATTTGGCTTCCCTTGATCAGTTCCTCTCTCAGGCGTGGCGTCTTTTCAATAAGACGCCCAAAGAGAGTATTCTCGATGATAACCTTTTCCATATCAACTGAAAAGAAAAACTTTGCATCCCCGTCTTTATCTCTAGCAAGCATCATATCCGAGAATAGGCTTGTCTCCTGTTTCTGGAATACTTCGTCATTACTTTGTCTTTTTATTAAATTATTTCTGTTGGCAGCTTTCTCAAGAATAGAGAAATCAATCTCCAGCTTCTCGACTTTCTTTATATTTCTGAAGTCTTGAATCTTTGTATTGGTAACTACGCTCCTCTCGAGTTTTATCGAATTGGAGGAGGAGGGCGTGCCCGACATCCACTGCTGCCCATCTTTATAAACTGCTCCTTTCCAGATTGCGCCATCGTTGTGAAAAACAAACGTTCTCGCTACAATATCGAAGTCTTCAATAACTATTTCGCTAGCAAGTTTGCCTGCAAGCCTAGTAGAGTCAACATCAAACCCAAAGTCAATTGCCATAGCTGCTAGATCTATTTTTGTAACCGCAAAGTAAGATAGATGTTCTGGCTTTTCCCCGAGCAGTTCAAACTTTAAATTATAAGTAATATCATATACTTCGTTGCCGTTCTCTCCTGTCCTACTTTTGTATTGAGTCAGTTTTGAGTCGGTGCCATCTATATCTTTTTTAACCGATATTTTTCTTACCTTCACGTTATCGTTAATAAGGCGATAAACCTCTTCTATACTGTCAACCCCTAGTGCAATAGCCGCAACTGACATTCTTGTATCTTTATCACTCACTAATATCGTGTTATCTATGAGTTCAAATGCATCGTTACCTGATGTTATCAGAGAGGTTATCTTAGCTGATGTGCTTTGATAAACAGTTAAATTCAGATACTTCCCCATCTCTTTGCTTGAAAACCATGTCCCGACAAGATCATCAGTAACTTGCTCTTTCATGATCAGGTTTAAATTTACCATTAGTCTGTCTTCTTCTGAAGCAGATGTCGTCTCTAATGTGATTTTCTCAATGCGAACATCGGGAATCAATGAACCAATTACATCATCTTCTTTATTATTGTCAACCATCTTGTATTACTCCAGGCAGTCGTCAGCTAAGTCTTCTACCGTTACATCTGAATCATATAGCCCCGATACGTCCACTGGTTTCTCACCTGCGGTAGAATTACAGTCAAGGAAATCGTTTGCATAAATGCCGTTCTTATCGCGTTCGGGCACCAATTTACACAAAGTTCTCTTGCTTATTTCATTGTCGACATGAACATTAAAAAAGTGCTCCACATAAGAGGAATCAATAATATTAGCAGGTCCGCCAACATCTTCCTGATCTAGCAAGACCCCATTATCATCAACCATGCTTATTTTTTTATCGAAAAAAAGCGGTGTCAAAACCTCTTGGGATGTTTTAGGATCCTCTTCTTTTATAAATACCTCTATATCAAAGTTCTCGCCAAGAATAGCGGTGTTTTGCTCATCGATAGAAATTAGGATAAACTTTTCCCGTATTTCAATGTAAGAGCCATCCTTAAATCTTGTTGTTGCAAAATTCAAATCTGTCTCAGTTAGTCCACTATCCCCAGCGTCGCCAAATTCTACCTCCTCCGAGTCGCCAACCACTGGCGAGGTCTTATAGACTGCCTCTTCGAGCGTTATCTGGGGGATTGGGAGAGTTGCGTGTTCTCCCTTCAAGAAGGATGTCGTGCCGGAGATCTCCCCACTCAACACGTTTACACTCCAACTAGGCGCATTTGCTGAAACGAGGGCGGAGTTACCTAGAGGAGTAGAAAGGGTGAAGTGCTTCTCTACCGTTTGTGGCATATTCTGCGAAAGCGGCTCTTGACTGGCAACAGATAATTGCTTTAACTTCTCAAAATTTGTCTCTATACCAGAGAAAACGTATTGAACCTTGCTTCGAGGAGTGTCGTTGCGCACCCGTTCTCCAGTATCGGAACGATGTTCGGAGAATCCACCATAATTCGAGTCATATATGATATCATCATCATAAAAGGCATAAAAATGCGGCTTGAAAAGCCCTTTAGCTAACAGCTGCTTACCATATTGTGTCAATTGGATATCAAGTACTTCTTCTTTTGGGACAAAAAATGTCATTACTTCTTACCTCTTGTTCTAATATTACGAGCGCGTTTTGCGATAGTATTCTCTCTCGCTTTTGCTGGACCACTTAGTTGTCTAGATTGAGCTACTTTCTGCGCCTTCTCGTTATTGCTATATTCCAATTCAACCTCGATCTTAGCTAATTCTACTAAGCTAAAGAAGTCATATGGATAATTATAGCTATATTCAGGTTTCTTTCTACCAATCTCAAAATCAAATTTAAATCGCTTGTCGTCAGTAGTATCAGCCGTGATAGAAGAATAGTCCGACTCTGCCTTTTTCTTGACTTTAAAAACTAGCCATCTAAGATTCTCTGGCAACCCCTCTGCCCCAAAAAATTCAAACTCTCCGGTAGGGTGGGAAAATTCAATCTCATCCCTTTCGGCGGTCATAGCTATCTTTGGCATAACACCCTGCCAGATATCCGACAAATCAGCAGAATCCAGGTTATGCTTGAACTCGAACATATACATAACAAAAGGATCAATGTCGTCATACTGCATAAAATTGAACTCAGGGGGTAAGACATAACGAGATATGCTGTCGATCATCTTAGTGATTGAGGTACTATTAATCTCAATCTTGCTGCCGAGATCCCCTTTTTTGATAGCTGGGGCAGCATTACTAAAATTCTGACGCTGTCTTTTAAAAATATCCTTGTTGATTTTTATCAAATGATGACAGTTGATTTCTACAGTGCGCGCTTGGGGAGCATCTAAAAATGGTATTGCTATAATAGCTTCCGAAATTTCTTTCACGGCTGCAATTTGACCAACTTTTTTTGCTTCCCTTGCCATCCCGATATGCTGTAGTAGCGAAGCACTGGTTGTATCCACAAAGCCCTTGGAGCGTTGAGGGTAAGAGTCTTTTACTTCCAGATAGATTCCCTTGTTGCTGGGTATTTCTCCATACCCAGACCACATTCCTCTCCCGAAGCCGCTGCCAGAAAAATCGTTCCCAACTGCGGCGAGCGAATGGACAGCCGATCCAGTTGTCACTATTTCATTTTCTATGTCGCCCTCTTGTGAAGAGAAATCAAGTACTGGGCACTCCCATTTAGTGCTTATGCTCCAAGCGAGATTATCACTACCCTGTGAATCAGTCGAGCCTTTGCCAACAAATTTACCCGCAACTTCCTTCTGCAGATCAAACTCCAATGAAGGCTTCAACACTTTCCCTAGATAATTAACACTTGAATCGACTGGCATTGCAGATTCAAGGGCGACGGAAGCCGAATAGTTATTCATGCCATTGAAGATATTTTCCACCTCTAACCCAGAGAATACTTCGTCTAGCGTGTATTTCTTTGTGCCACTGGCTGGCTTGAAAGAAAGTCTTGCTATAGCTTCACCCTCGTGATAAGGCGGGGTATAAGGGGCGTATGCTGGGTCACAGTGAGCGCCTGGTGCCCAAGGCTCTGCCGAATAATCATAAATGCCAGGTACTGCTGGGTTCGAGCTCGATATATTAAATGGATACCCGAAGTATCTTCCGGTGGCGCGCTGCCCAAGCGCACCAGTCTCGTGGTATTGACCACGATACGACTCCATCATCACCAAATCATTGTCTTTCCTTAATACTACATCCATGTAATATGTTCTGTTTTCATCAAATACTTCCCACTCAGAAGATATCTTTGACGTAAAAGAAGTGAGTGACTCATCCTTCAAGAAAAACCTTGGAACCTCTGCCATAAAGTTACTAATAGCCATTTCGTAACGAAAATCCCGCTTGTGGCTCCAAATGAAGAATGGTTGATAGTCATTAAGAAGAAAAGTCGAAAACTGGTATAGTGGGTATGTCAAGAAAATGGCATTCTTGACTGTACCGCCTTCGATAACTATGCTATCTTGCTTCGGGATTCCCAAAGTCGGGTTTAGCAAGCTCTCAAACGGCATCCTCATTGACGCATTTTTATCAAAGAACCCTTTTGCTTTATAAGTCTTGTCTGTAGCTGGTGTCGTATTGTTGTTGTTACCTAAAACCGTTACCTGCCCAGTAGAGGTGCTGGGGTGAGAACCAGTAAAGACAGGAAAATCGACAGCTAAGCCGGACTTAATTGAGTTATACATAATACCTGGCGCAAAAAACGATTGCAAAAGTGCCTGGATTGGCGCTTCTTTCGCACCGGTAGTGACGACATCAGCTAATGTGAACGGGGGTTGGTCTATCGTCAGACCGGTATCAATATAGGTCCCTATTGATGACGAAAAGAGACTTGCGAGTTGCACTGTTCGCTGAGAAGGATAAAAACCGTTTTGCGGCAATAACTTTTTAACGCCGCTGCACTTTAGTGTTATTCTTGAAGCATTAGAATTTTCTTTGTTTTCTCTGGCAACCTTGTCGCCGTTCTTCAAGAGATCACTATGCGCATAAAGCGAATAGAAATCATCAGAGGAGGGAAGGGTTTCGCCCTTTGCACTAGATGATACGCTGGCTCCGTCGATAGAAAAGAGCTTCTTATTCTCCACTCTAAAGTTACCGCCATTATCCCTCACATAATAGTCCATATGCTCAGAGATGTTATATTCCGGCACAATCGAATAATCAGGACCAATTACCCTTATATCTGACGAATAGTCTTCATACGAATCGTACCAAGGGTTTTTGCCAGATAGCTCAGAAGTTCTCCATTGCAATCCACTATCGAATGAAGAAGTGATACCCGAGGCACTGACCGTACCAGAGGTGTCATAATACCAGCCATCGAGAAATGCCATGTAATGAACTTGTGGCTTTTGGTGATAGTTTTGAATAAAGACTCTTGCTTGCCACGTTCCACGACGAGTCTTTATCGTATGAAACGTAGTCAACGCGCTGGTCGCGCTAGAGGAACCAATTCTACTTGTATGCCATTCTTGATTGTTTAGTTCACCACCATGCCCTGAAGCAATGACGCTTAGGACGGTTTCTCCGACCGCAGTATTTGATGCACTATATTGTTGATAAGTTAAATTACTAGATGATTCTAGTGGATATAATGATAAATCGCCATTGCTGTTGACTTCAATGGTCGAATTTTCTAGGTAAAATATCTTTTTTGTTATTAGGCTATAACCTTGGCTGTTCAATGCGCCACTGATACCCGAGGTTCTTTGCCTAATATTTTTCTTATCTCTCCAGAACGCACGTTGGCTTCCGAAGGTGCTATCATACCCGTCTCCGCTAAATCCAGGCATGTCAAGAATATAGCTTTTACGTCCCCTAGTTCTTCCAAGAAATGTATTCTCTTCTTTCGGAAAGATAACCTCATTATGATAAAAGCTCAGTAGTTTGCTGATTGGATTGTCCGCTTCACTTCGATCCGAGTCATACATAAATTCTTGCATACGATCATATATCTGTTCTTCATTTTTAACCAAATGGTGTGCTTTGTCTAACCCCTTGTTCGCCCAAAAAGCAAGATTATTGTTGTAGGTGTGCTTGATCTGGTGTCCAGAAAATTCGTCAACTGAGCCCTTCAGCAATACATTATGCCGCATTGGCTTGTATTTGGAGCTAACAGGAGGTTCAATAAAATTAGTAGATTCATTTGATCTTTTAGCTTTAACTAACTTTCTCTTACCCCTCTCGTCCAACAGGATCTCTCTTGGGGCATTTGCCACTGAGATTATGTTATTGTCTCGGAAGTATCTATTCACAGGATGTTCACCGGTGCGTACCTGCTTCCACGAAGAATGTTGATATGGACCATTATAAAGCGAAAAGTTGCTTAAATTAGAAATGTTCTCTATCGTAACATTTCTTCCCATTATAGCATCCCACTGGAAGCGTTCTATGACATTTTTAATGACCTTGCCGCTTCTTACTTCTCCTCCGATAAATGTAGTACCAGATAGTACACCATCATCATTTCTATCATAAGAATACCAGGCTACCACTTTTTGTGCTATTGATGGAGCGACATCAAAAATATACTGCTCAGTATTGCTGCGTGTATTATTATTGGCAATTGAGTGATAGTTATATGGTTTAGGAGGCAAAGAAACATCTTCTCCCTTCGAGGCACTATAGATTGACAAAACTTCTGTTGCTGTCAGGAGGTCATCATAGATACTAAATTCAGCTAAATTTCCATTCATTTGCACTAGAGATGATCCGCCTAACTTTGCGCCGCCAACAAAACACTCATTTTCAAATGGCAGCAAGGAACCCGCTGAGACAGTGTTGACCTTTAATGAAGAAGAAATACCATTGATGTATATTGTTGGCTCAATAGCCGCAGACATGTTGTAAGTCAACGCAGCGTGATGCCACTCATTTAATGATATTCCGGAAGAGCCAGTAGTTGAGTATTGAGCCCTAGTGGTGCTAAATTCTGTTCCTAGGAAAAGCTGAATTATACCCCCGCCGGCGTCTTGTAACGAAAACCTTCCTCCTGAAGAGCCAAAATCAAAGAGTCGTCTATATGGTTCGCCGAGAAAATCCTTCAACTTGAACCATATACTGAGAGAAACTCTTTTCGAGCCGCCAGTTCCTATGATCTTGTTCCAACGCTCCGCTCCTGGTCCTATGTCTATCGCGAAGGTTTCGCTTGGGTAGTCAGTAAACCCAGTATTGTTCTTTGAACCATCCATTGTAAAAACATTTCTATCTCTCGTGACAATATTCGTTGCTGGATCAATCTCGATAAACTTTTTTTCAATAGTATCAATACCAATGTGGTCAGCTAATGTTTCCACAGCCCCGTCCAATATTAAACTACTGGTATTAAATGAGATGTCTGTAAATGCACCGCCACGATTAGTGAAGGCTCCGTCTCTCTGGTGCCCACCTAGCTCATAGGGCGTCGTTATTGCGGAGGCGGTTATCCAAGAGTAGCTTAGATCGTTCTGTGGCAGCTCGTGTTGCACATGCCAATTATCGTGTAGCTCATCCTTACTCGAGCCGGTCATCCTCTTCAAGGTATTCCTAGCCACTTTGTGGAAGTTTGGAATGCCGGCGACTGAGCTTGAACCAAATTGTCTAGTGTGAGAGGTCAATTGCGCTTGGAATGCCTGTCTTACCGTTTTATTTCTATAGGGCAGAGCATTATTGGGTGCATATTCCTCAGCTGCCGGATCAAGTACTCCTCGCGAGCTTACATCCGTTCCTCCAGGAGCGTTAAATCTTTCAACAATTATGTTTTTATTCGTAGAGCGCACCGGAAGTGTTCGCTCTACCTGAGCATCAACGATATATTGCGTCGTCAAGGAGGCACTTATTCCCTCAGCTTCAACAAAATGCCTATTATTTATAGCTCTGCCGGAACTTTGTACAACTTCATAATCATGCGTATAATTTCCGTGCACCTTCGAATCTATAGTCGTTCGAATATTTGTTAAATTAACCGGTGCCTTTGCTGTATTACCTCGCAATAAAGATGCCCTCGGAGCCAAAGTATCAAATGTCTCAGGACCGAATAGGCGCATCTGTGCCGCCACTTTCAAGTCGATATGAAAAACTTCTGCCCGGGTCATAATGGTATCTGTCCCTCCATTGAGAGGGGCGTGCCTGTGCTGATTGCCGCCAACGTGTGCCTCGGTGAATGGTCCCTGTAACGGTTCGTTTTCAAAGAAACCATATGTATCTTGGTGGTAATTTGACACATCATAACCAGGTCCAAATGAAGACGATAACTCAGCCGCATAACCTGTTTTTATTGACGAACTATGTAGGGCAAATGGCAGTTTGCCTCTGGCGTTCACTTCTGTTGGATCAGTCATTTTTTATTCCTCATCAGCACAATCTGTTAGTTGCGAGATGTCCCCTGCTTCTATTAATAAGTATCTCCCACTTCCAAATTTATTTATCACTTGTTTGGTATAGGATATTGTCTTTGGGTCATTATCTAAGATAGTAACTGCATCGGCTTGTACATTATACACGGTACTGAACGATCTATTAAGAGCTTGAAGCGAGATATCTAATATTTTTTTCCTGTCTGTATTTAGATCGATTCCCGTCTTGTTGTCTCGTTCCGCTCTGTTCTTCCACCAGAAGCAGTTCGTTTCTTCCGTCAGAGGAAGCGGAGCATGCCCGTAGCGCCAGTTATACTTGAGTTCCCCGATAGACTTGGCTGGACCGATTGGAATCTCTTGTTTAAGCTCTAAGGTCGGAAACTTGGTCCAATATTTATTTCTTTCTAAGACGTGACTCTCGATGATATTTGATAAAGCCTGGCTCGAAAAGTTAGCAGAAGCTGGAATCAACTGTGAAACCATTTGGTTTATCGCATCATCGACCCACCTATAGAATTCAGTATATTTTTCAAAATCTGGAGTATTTTCGATCTTCTCAAAAAACAAACTGCGCAAACTCTTGATTGTCTTATATTCGATATTGTAACGCTCTACTGGATTTCCGACTAATCTGTTGAACGTTCTGACAGTTCCGAAGAATTTAAGCATTTCACGAGAAATTGCCTGGTTCATACTCTTTTCTAGCACGAAGAAGTGATTAACAGGCTTTGAATCGCGTGTAAACACTTCATCATCTTGTGATAAAATTTCAGTCAAATCATCATTATTTAATGTTTCTGGTAGGCGATGCTCTGCACTATAGATGTATTCTCTCTGAATTACATCTCTGTCATTTCGCAAGAAAAAGTCACCTTTACCGGTGTGTTCTCGTTGCGTCACTTTTCCAATCCAGCCATAATTTCCTAAATCAGTTGACCCAGAAGTAACATCTTCGACAGAAAATGTAGCATCTGATGAGTTGAGCGGCGGCTGCCCGTCGCCATTA
>Ga0256839_1000793_pt1 | contig 40423 bp, 37 predicted proteins | sample 354166metaG_FD_185968 | JGI IMG/M metagenome (GOLD analysis project Ga0256839, IMG submission 185968) | Hydrothermal vent microbial communities from Mid Atlantic Ridge, Atlantic Ocean - 354-166 | ecosystem: Environmental > Aquatic > Marine > Hydrothermal vents | place: Atlantic Ocean: Mid...
TGTATGTTGGTATGGCAGGTGGTGCTATGAGCGTTATTGATGTTGATCGTTGGAAGATTGCAAATAATATTGATATAGGTATCCGCACAGGGCCAGGGCACATGTGTTTTTCAGAAAAAAATAATGTAGCTCTAAGTTCAAATCACGGCTTCAGCACGGTTTTTGGTCGAAGCATGCATCGTTCGATTCGTTATATTAACTCAGAAAGACCGATTGGTTATTATTGGATAGGGCTTCCATTTACACGTGAAAATATTACTTCTACTGCACAGTCACATACATGTTATGTCGATGAAAGTGGTGATAACTATTACAACTTCTTCACAGATGGTGGTGTCTTCTACAAAATTGATATGGCGGGTGTCTTTAATAATCCTACCAATGGTAGTACTGCATTAGTTGTAGATTCGCTGTATACAGGTGGAATCCCTATTCAGGGAAGTTATATTGATGTGGATGATATTCGTTCGACAACGCCTAATGTTCAGTTCGTAGCAAATAATGATACGGCTACATCAACAGGAAATGCTGTAACTGTTAATGTGTTAGCCAATGACACGGGTACTGGTTTGGTGCTTGAAATGGTTGATCCGGCGTCTAATGGTCAGGTTTCAATAGTCGGTGGACAGCTAAGATATACACCCAATAGTGGCTTTAGTGGTACCGATACAATTTGGTATGGCATAAGCTCAATAACGGCTAATACGTGGGAGTGGGCGGCATTGACTGTAACGGTTAATTCAACGGTTCCACCTACTGTATTAAAAGCTAATAAAGATATTGCAACTACCACAGGTGGGCCGGTAACTATAAACCTTATGGCAAATGATACCGGTACAGGCTTAAGAACAGGATGGATCGATACTGTTATAGGTGGATTATTAACTAACAACAACGGTACGATTACTTATACCCCACGACCTAACTTTAGTGGTGAAGAGAACTTCTGGTACGAGCTGATTGATAGTTCGGGTCAAACCACCTGGGGTAATGTTGTTATTACTGTTGGTGGTATTCAGCCTCCACCAGTTATGGTACAAGCAAGAGATGATACTGCAAGCGTTGCTAGAGGTGGTACGGTAACGGTAGATGTGATAGCAAATGACTCAGGTAATAACCTAGAAATCTACGAAGTAGATCAACCATGGATTGGAACAGCTCGAATTGTAAATAATAAACTCGTTTATACCGCTGCGGTAGGCATGACAGGTACGATTGATCTTTGGTATGGCATTAAAGACTCTAACTGGAATGATAGCTGGGCTAAAGTAACGGTTACTATTCGATAGAATCAAAAACATTATTAACCCAGCTATTAATAATAGTTGGGTTAAATTAAAATTTGAAAAGAGGTATAAACATGAAAATTTTATTACAAATGCTAACAGCATTATTTATTGCCAGTGTTTTAACGGCATGTGGTGGAGACACGACATCTGCACCTTCTAACTCGGCTTCAGAGTCATCAGATTCTGCAGAATTAATTATTAATAACGGTCGTGGCACCGTTAACGGTAGTGATACTGAAAAGCCTAAACACTAGTTGCTTAGTTAGTTTAGATTAAAAAGGCTTAGCTTATGCTAAGCCTTTTTAATTGATGCGCGCTGTAGCGTATTTTTTATAATAAAGTCTACTATTTCATGAGGTTTATTAAGATCCAACTGAGTAGGAATGCCTTTATTCTTATTATTATTGTTTTTAGTGGATTCGAGTGTATGACTTAACTGATGGTCTAACTGATGGTCGAGAGCAATAGCAATAATGTTTTTATCAGTCGGGTAAAGATAGGGTTTATTTAAGGCTTTGCGGTGTAGCTCAATCTTCGGGATGTTTGCACACTTAAAGCCTTCGACCAAAATCAAATCAGAAGCTTTCATATCAACTTGTTTAAGCGCATCTTCTAAGCTTGGTTCTTTTTGATTGTCGGGGTGCTCGATAATTATCGCGGTACGTTTGCGTGAAGTAATAACAATATTATTTGCGCCTGATTCGCGTAATTCGTAACTATCTTTACCGGGGTGGTCAATATCAAACTCATGATGTGAATGTTTAACAACAGCAACGCGAATTCCTGCGGCATTAAGTAACGGGATTAGTTTACAAAGTAGTGTCGTTTTACCTGTGCTACTGTATGCAGCAAAACCGACTACGGGTAGGGTGGTTTTAATCATCTGATTTTTTAATCAACTGAATATAGCTCCAGCAGTTGCTCCGCACTATTAATATTAAAAAAAGCCCTCGGTCGATCTGAGAAATCGACAAAGATAATATCTTGTTGCGAGTAGAAATTTTTAACAGCGCGTTCATCTGTTGATAAAAAAGCATCAAGTTTATCGATTAATGCCACAGGAATAAGGGCGTGTATGAATTGAGCTTGGCTCCCATCGTGTGCTACTGCAATACAATTATGTTGGGTTTTAATAGTTCTTAGTTTGTTAAGCATTCTCGCGACGAAATTAAGAGGTAGTAAAGGAGCATCGCAGGGCAGGGTGAGAATATAGTCAGTTTTTACAGACTTCATTGCAACAGAAACCCCTGCTAAAGGCCCTTGGTAGTTGCTCATGGTATCGCTAATGACAGGGTAGCCAAGCTCTTTATAAGTTTGATGATTGCGATTTGCATTAATGACAATATCAGCGACTTGCCCTTGTATACGATCGATAACATGTTGAATAAGTGTTTTTTCTTGATAGACGACCAAGCCTTTATCTTGACCTTCTAGTCGGCGACCTTTGCCTCCTGCTAGGATGACAGCGGTAATATTGTGTTTATCAAGCATCATGTATGTTGTTGGAGTGGTAGGAGCCTGTCCGAGAACTAGAAACCTACTGCAAATTCCACAATCATCATAATTTGAGCTTATCAAAATCGTTAAATAGCCGTGCTATTCGCCTCTTTCGATAATCACAACTTATGATAATTCTGTAATTTTCGCTACGGTCTTAGTTCTCGGACAAGCTCCTAGTTGTTTGTCAGTTTAGCCACCCGTAGCACTCATGTGGCGCATAATAATGGGTTGCTCGTTGAGGTTGAAATCATGCCCCTTAGGTTTGAGTTTCATTGCGCCAATAATGGCCGTTTTTAGCGCCTCATCGTCTGTGGGATTTGCGCGAACCACTTTGCGTAAATCGAGCGAGTGTTGTTGCCCTAAACAGAGTAGCAACATGCCTTCGGCGGTGACACGAACACGGTTACAATCATCACAAAAATTATGGCTGTGTGGTGAAATAAAGCCAATACGCGATTGCTCGTTATCGGCAAAACGATAATATTTTGCAGGACCACCGGTTTGTTCTGTGGTGGCGGTTAATTTGTAGTGGTCTTGTAAAAATTCGCGAAGCTTATCACTTGAGTAATACGTTTCTGATCTATCGTGATCACCAATTTCGCCCATCGGCATTTCTTCGATAAAGCTGATGTCCATATTGCGTTGACGAACAAACTCAACAAGGTCAAGAATTTCATCATCGTTGTAGCCGTGCATAATCACTGCATTGAGCTTGACCTTTTTAAAGCCAGCGTTAATTGCCGCTTCGATGCCTGTGAGAGTTTTCTCTAATTTTCCGTTGCGAGTTATTTTTTTAAATCGCTCAGCACGTAGGGTATCTAAACTTATATTGATACGAGTTACGCCTGCATCTTTTAAAGGCCGGGCATATTTTTCGAGTAAAGTACCATTGGTGGTTATGGTTAAATCTTTTAAGTCTTGTTGCGAGCCTAAGGCCTGAAATACGCTAATGATGTTTCGGCGTGTCAATGGTTCGCCACCGGTAAGACGAATTTTATTTACGCCTAATGCTATAAAGGCATTACCGATGCGCGTCATTTCTTCCAATGTTAATAACTGTTCGCGCGGAACAAACTTCATATCCTCAGACATGCAGTATACACAACGTAGATCACAGCGATCGGTGACGGATAAGCGCGCATAGGTGACTTCACGACCAAAGCGGTCAATGAGTTGGGGTTTTATCGTATCCATATCAGTTGGTGCTGTCATATAACGGTTATCAGTGGGTGTATTAAGGAATCTCTGAACAATCTAGTTGGGTTCTGCGAGTTTACAAGGCATCAATTCCTAGGCGTATTTTTTGTGAATGGTCGCTCCCTTCGCAAAAAATAACAACAACGGAATTGATGCCTTGTAAGCTCGCCACTTTTGTTAGCTTGCGCGGCTTGGCCAAGTTTCCAATTTCTTTGTTATTGATTTAACCATAGAATGACTATGCTTAAATTCAATGCCTCGAACTTGAAAACTTGGCGTTGCCAGAACTCAGCTAGGTTGTTCAGAGCCTCTTAAGGAAACCCTGATCAAGTCCAATTATTTTTAGCTTGCCAAATTCGCCGATATTTTCCACGAAGGTCGGCGCAATAGAATAACTATTACGTCTCACTTCATGAAAAATAGCGACAGATTTTTCTGCGCTAAATTCTAATCGACTTGATCAGGATCTCCTTAAGCAAGGCTAAAGATTAGCGCTAATCACAGCAGAACCTGAAAGAGTTATTGTTTTTACTAGGTTCTGCGAGATTGGTAATATGGCGCGCTGGGGAGGATTCGAACCCCCGACCCCCTGGTTCGTAGCCAGGTACTCTATCCAACTGAGCTACCAGCGCGTAGGTCGTTTATTAACGAGGTGGCGTATTCTGCTTTCTTCAATAGACTAAGTCAAGAATTACCTATTGAACAGTATACGATAATAATGGCGGAGAAGGAGGGATTCGAACCCTCGACACGGGATAAACCATGTACTCCCTTAGCAGGGGAGCGCCTTCGGCCTCTCGGCCACTTCTCCAAATATTATATCTTATAAAGTCACTGCTTTTTAAGAGAGCGCAAGGATACATCTGCGTAGCCTTAAGGTAAAGCAGGTTTTGATAATTTTAACCGTTTTTTTACATGGGTTTATTTCAAGCCTTGATTTTAGTTATTTAGCACATATCATGTTGTTTTAAATTTTTAAAAGATCGGGAGATCCCATGGCATCAGCAAGCGCACGTCATTTATTAGTAGCAACAGAAGAGCAGTGTAACGATATTAAAAAGCAAATTGAAGAAGGGGCTGATTTTGCAAAAATGGCTCAAGAACATTCAAGTTGTCCATCAAAAGCTCAAGGTGGTGACTTAGGAAGCTTTGGCCCGGGTCAAATGGTGCCTGAATTTGATAAAGTAGTTTTTAGTGCACCGGTTAATACGGTGCAAGGTCCTGTTAAAACACAGTTTGGTTATCATTTGTTGGAAGTGACCAGTCGCGAAGATTAGTTTCACAAGGTCTTTGCGCCAGTTGGCGAAAAAGAAGTATCACTCATATTTGCACGCCATTTGAGTTTGCAAAGCTTTCTCTATATTGACTCAAGCAATAAAAAAGGGCTAACCGTAAATAATGGTTAGCCTTTTTTTATGTGCCATAGTATTTTTAAACAGGGTTTCTGTAGGTGTTAGTACGGTTTCTCCAGCCGGGTAGCCATTTTCTTTCATTGCGGCTAGGTTTTGAGTTTCTTACACGTCTTTCCAAAACGCGCATGGCGGCATCAGCAAATTCATTGAGAGCTGGTTGACCAACTTGGGTAGGGCGCATTTCTTCAAGCACTTGTAATAAGCCCCAGTTTTTACCCTTGTAGCCACCGTGACGGTTTAAACCTTCACCTTTGAAGTTAACGTAGTCTACTAATACATAGCGACCGCCGCGTGAATTGGCGACATCATTTAGGTTTTTAGCCACTTGGGCGCGTAAATGAGGAGGGGTCTTTTTTACTAAGCGAGGCATGGCACGCATCGCACGATCCATAATGTATTTAGCTTGTAAATGACGAGTGTTATATAAAAGTTGCGCAAACTGCCTAACTTCTGGAGTGTTTTTAGCACGCATTAATTCACCACGTGTACGCCAAGGAGCGCCTTCAAATCGTGCGCGTTGTACCCATGCAGGTAACTTAACACCGTTCTTTTGCAGGTGGTCTAATAGTCCAGGAAACGTATTTCCAAAGCTTTGTCTACGCCCAGCAGGGTACCAGGTAAAATGGCCAATCCCCATTGATGCAAAATCTTCCCGATGATTCCAGTGAACCAGTTGGTCAATACGCCCACCAGTTTCATTTTGAAATATCTTTGTTCCGATAGCGTATAACTCAGCTGTTTGTGCATTGGCCGAGTTTTGTCTTGGCTGAGCACGAGTAGGGCGTGTAACGGTGCGAGGAGCACGCCTAACTTCAACGGGGCGCTTAACTTGAGTACGTCTTACTTGTTGATAAGGTGTTCTTTGGCGGTAAACAGGTGTTTTTGTAGGGCGTGCTGGTTGCCGGTAAACAACACGTGATACAGTTGGTGCTGGGGGTTGGTTGTCAACATAGTAACTTTTAGTCGATTGCGTACTTTGTGTTTTTATTGGGGTATTCTGGCTGCAAGCAGATAGGCTTAATAAACCTACTGATACAAGACCTAACAGGGGGTATAATTTCATAATTATGTCGCTTTCTTTTATTGTTATTATTACGACCATCTTTCGCTGAGGTGGTTCGTTACTTTTATAAAACTGCAACTATGATAATGGTTTGCTAATAGTTTGTATAGTTATAGACGACGAAGTGACATGTTTGATTGTATTGGATGTGGTATTAATTTGTAAGTGTATTTGATGGTTTGTTACTTTCTTCTGTATGATTGGATTTAATCGTAAATATATTTAAAGGAGAATAAGTATGCCGCATCGTTCAAACCCTGTTGTTGCCAAGAAGGGTCCCTATGTCGTCGAGCTTGAAGCTGGTAAAGAGTATTATTGGTGTAGTTGTGGGCGTTCAAATAGTCAGCCTTTTTGTGATGGTTCACATAAAGGGACTGATTTTGAACCCGTTAAGTTTTTAGCTGGTGAAACGAAGAAAGCAGGTTTGTGCGGGTGTAAGCACACTAAGAATGCGCCGTATTGTGATAGAGAGCATTCAAACTTATAAATCGAGACCTTTGCACTACTCGGATGATGAGTGAAAAGGGCTGAAATTCCACTGATTTTCGATGGGGGGGTTACTAATAACACTGTGTTGGCTTCATTTTCCGCTCAATCAGTGGGGTTTCACCCGATTTTAGCGAGCTTTAGCCGTTTCTTTCGCTGTCGACACGCGCTAAGCTATTAAATCAATTAGGCTTTTTTGAGTAGGTTTTCTTTGTCAAAGTTACGTCGGTATAAAACAGCTATATTGCCAATTCTTTGTACCAATACTGCTTTGTGCTTTTTGATAAAATCAGCAATAAGCGCATCTCTGGCATCACGATCCCCGACATTAATTTTAATTTTCACTAATTGATGAAAATCGATTGCAATAGCTAACTCATCGTTGATACTGTCTTTCATGCCGTGTTGCCCAACGGTAACAAGTGGTTTGAGTTTATGTGCTAATGATTTAAGCTGTTTGATTTGTGATTTATCCATATTGGCTGATTGTACGCGTTAAATTGATTCGTTACGATAGGCATGTTCAATAAGAGTTGATTTAAAATGGCAAGAAGTAAAAGTAGCGGAACATGGTTAAAAGAACATTTTGATGATGAGTATGTCAAAATGTCTCAAAAAGAAGGTTATCGTTCGCGCGCTATTTATAAACTCAAAGAAATTCAACAAAAAGATCAACTTATAAAACATGGTATGCAAGTGGTTGATTTAGGTGCTGCGCCAGGGGGGTGGAGTCAGTATGCTGTTGAATTAGTTGGCGCGAGTGGTCGAGTCGTGGCGAGTGACATTTTGGCGATAGACCCTTTGCCGTTTGTAGAGTTTATTCAAGGTGACTTTACTGAGCAAAGTGTCCTAGATGACATTTTAAGCGTATTACACAAAGATAATGAAGAATCTAAGGCGGATGTTGTAATCTCAGATATGGCCCCCAATGTTACAGGTGTAGAAACTATTGACCAGCCAAAGTCTATTTATCTGTGTGAATTATCTTTAGATATGGCAAGAATTATCTTGAAGCAGGGTGGTTCTTTTGTTGCAAAAGTGTTTCAAGGTGATGGCTCTGATGCGTTTGTGAAAGATGTAAAAAGTAGTTTTAAACAGGTTAAAATTCGCAAGCCGAAAGCATCACGCCCACGTAGCCGCGAAGTTTATGTTGTTGCGCTTGGGTTTAAAGGTGTGTAATTTCATTGCAAAGTGATTGTAAAGACAGCAGGTGAGTGAACTAAAAGTAGCCTGTAGTCTCAAAGAGATGATAAATTTAATTACAGGGTGTAGACTGTAATATTAGGATATAAAGTTTAGAAACGAGGAAAACTTCTTGAACGATTTAAATAAAAATATAGTGATGTGGGTAGTGATCGCACTGGTGTTAGTGGCGGTTTTTAGTAAATTTAATGTGCCACAAACACAATCACAAGGTCTTTCTTATTCAGACTTTGTTAAACGTGTTGAAAATAAAAGTGTTCAAGCTGTTGAAATCAGTGGTCAAGTTGTTACAGGGGTTGGTTCTAGTGGTGATAAATTTCAAACCTACGCACCTTATAATGACCCTAAAATGATTGATGAGCTTTTATTGAATGATGTGAAAGTGAATGTGCGTGAACCTGAAGGTCGCTCGGTATTGGTAGATATTCTCGTTAATACGATTCCTTTTTTATTAATTATTGGATTGTGGATTTACATCATGCGTCAAATGCAAGGCGGTGGTGGTAAAGGCGGGCCGATGTCTTTCGGTAAATCAAAAGCACGCATGATGACCGAAGATCAAGTGAAAATAACCTTTGCTGATGTCGCAGGTTGCGAAGAAGCTAAAGATGAAGTGTTTGAAATAGTAGAGTTTTTACGTGACCCTAGTAAGTTTCAAAAGCTAGGTGGTAAAATTCCTCGTGGTGTTTTATTAGCAGGTTCACCCGGAACAGGTAAGACATTACTTGCTAAAGCAATTGCTGGTGAAGCAAAAGTACCATTTTTCAGTATCTCAGGTTCTGATTTTGTTGAAATGTTTGTGGGTGTCGGTGCATCACGTGTACGTGATATGTTTGAACAAGCCAAAAAACACGCACCTTGTATTATCTTTATTGATGAAATAGACGCTGTAGGTCGTCAACGTGGTGCCGGTTTAGGTGGTGGAAATGATGAGCGCGAGCAAACGCTAAATCAATTATTAGTAGAAATGGATGGTTTTGAAGGCTCAGAAGGTGTGATCGTGGTTGCTGCTACAAACCGCCCTGATGTGTTAGATCCAGCGTTATTGCGCCCCGGACGTTTCGATCGTCAAGTAGTGGTACCATTGCCAGATGTACGTGGTCGCGAACAAATATTAAAAGTTCATATGCGTAAAGTGCCTTTAGGTGACGATGTTAAAGCAAGAATCCTTGCTCGTGGTACACCAGGTTTTTCTGGTGCTGATTTAGCAAACCTTGTCAATGAGGCGGCGTTGTTTGCAGCAAGAGCTGATAAGCGTACGGTTAACATGGAAGAATTCGAGCAAGCTAAAGATAAAATTATGATGGGTGCTGAACGTAAGTCCATGGTGATGAATGAAAAAGAAAAAGAAAATACGGCTTATCACGAAGCAGGTCACGCTATAGTTGGCTTAAGTGTTCCTGATCATGACGATGTTTATAAAGTGACTATCATTCCGCGTGGGAGAGCCTTAGGTGTCACTATGTTCCTGCCAGAAGAAGATAAATACAGCGCAAGCAAGCAAGGCTTAGAAAGCCAGATAGCCACTTTATTTGGTGGGCGAATTGCGGAGGAAATGATTTTAGGCAAAGGAGGGGTTACAACGGGTGCTTCTAACGATATAGAGCGCGCAACGAGTATTGCTCGTAATATGGTAACTAAATGGGGCTTGTCGGAAAAACTTGGGCCGCTATCTTACAGTGAGGAAGAAGGTGAGGTTTTCCTAGGTCGCTCGGTGACACAAACAAAACATGTTTCAGATGATACTGCGCATGAGATTGATGATGAAATACGCCGTATTATTGACTCGAACTACGAGCGTGCAGAAACTATTCTTAAAGAAAAGATTGATATTTTACATGCTATGACTGCTGCTTTAATGAAATATGAAACTATTGATCGGAAGCAGATCGCCGCTTTGATGAAAGGCGAGGTTCCTCCTCCGCCCGAGGACTGGACTGACGATGATTCGTCATCAGTTGATGGTGATGATGGGGGAGCGGCTGTCGAAGCAAGTGATAGTGCAGAAGAAGACAAGCCTACTAAAGACAAAGATGATAAAAATATTGTCGGAGATCCTGCGAGCTCGCACTAACTGATGAGTTTAATTGAAAAACAAAAAGACGCCACCTCTGGTGTCTTTTTTGTTTTATGGAGTGTTAAAAAATTATAATTGTTAGTTTTGTTAACACCCTATTAAGTTAGTGAGTGTTAAAATATGGTTAAAAATCAATCAATAAGAAGTTAATACTATGAGCAGAAAATATTTTGGCACGGATGGCATACGCGGTGAGATTGGTAAGGCGCCAATGACCCCAGATTTTGTTCTTAAGTTAGGTTGGGCTGCCGGTAAAGTATTAGCGTCGCAGGGTGTACCTCTGGTACTGATCGGTAAAGATACCCGTATCTCTGGCTACATGTTAGAAACTGCATTGCAAGCAGGTTTAGTTGCAGCTGGTGTTAATGTACGCTTATTGGGGCCAATGCCGACTCCTGCTGTTGCTTATTTAACGCGTACTTTTCGCGCCTCTGCGGGCGTAGTAATTAGTGCTTCGCATAACCCCTATCAAGATAACGGTGTTAAATTCTTTTCAGCTGATGGCACAAAGTTGTCTAACGCAACAGAACTTGAAATAGAAAAATACCTAGATAAGGATTTAGAGACGGTTTGTTCGAAACACCTTGGTAAAGTAGAACGTATTCAAGATTACTCAGGTCGTTATATTGAGTTTTGTAAGCGTTCAATTCCTTCTGATGTAAGCCTTCAGGGTTTGCGTATTGTGGTTGATTGTGCGCATGGCGCAACCTATCAGGTGAGTCCAGAAGTTTTTACTGAGCTAGGTGCTGATGTGATTAAAATTGGTGTCGAGCCTAATGGTATTAATATCAATAAAAATTGTGGTGCAACTTCACTCGCTTTTTTACAAGAGAACGTAAAACATTACCGTGCAGATTTAGGTGTTGCTTTAGATGGTGATGGTGACCGTTTAATGATGGTTGATGAAAATGGTGAAGTGGTAGATGGTGATGAAGTGTTAGCCATTATAGCGGCTCATCGTCATGAGAATGGAACATTAGGTGAGCATGTGGTTGGTACACTGATGAGTAACTTGGGTCTGGAAAAAGCTATCGAAGGGATGGGATTAACGTTTCATCGAGCCGATGTAGGTGATCGCTATGTTATGGAAATCATGCGTAAAACGGGTAGTATTCTAGGCGGCGAATCATCGGGTCATACCATTGTTAGGGATCGCATAGCAACGGGTGATGGAACGATTGCTGCACTGCAAGTATTACACGCAATAATTGATAGCGGTAAGTCCTTGAAAGATTTAAAGCGGGTCATGGCAAAATATCCGCAAACCTTGGTTAATGTGAGGATTAAAGAAAAAATTGATCTAGATGCAAGCAGCGCCATTCAAAAAGCTGTAAAAACGGCTGAAAAACAAATGGGAGATCGTGGTAGAGTCTTACTGCGTGCTTCAGGTACTGAGCCGTTAATTCGTGTAATGATCGAAGCGCAAGATGAAAGTGAAACTAAGCAACTGGCCAATATGATTGCCGATGTGGTAATGCAAGAAGCGGGCTAGTTTCTTAGCTATAAAGACATTTGGAATCATTATTGTCAACTTAAAATTAGATTAGCTAGATTGAAAAAAACCTGCATAATTCTTGCTTTATCCCTGTCTACGCGGTAACCTTCCGCGATTCAAAAAGACTGGGAAACAACACTATGCGTCAGACTTTAGTAGCAGGGAACTGGAAGCTTAACGGTTCAAAAGAAAGCATCAAAGAGTTATTAGCAGGTATTCTTGACGGTATGTCAGAAGCTAAAACTGACGTTGCAGTTTGTGCGCCTTATATCTATCTCCCATTAGTTGATGAACTTCTGTCAGGAAGTAAAATAGGGTATGGCTCAGAAAGTATTTCAGAGCATGATTCTGGTGCATTTACGGGCGAGATATCAGGTTCAATGTTAAAAGATTTTAACTGTCAATATGCTATTGTTGGTCACTCGGAGCGACGTTCATTATTTGGTGAAAAAGATGCTGATACTGCCAATAAATTTGCTGCTGCACGTAAGTATGGTCTAACTCCCATTCTTTGTGTAGGCGAACTATTGGAAGAGCGCGAAGCAGGAATTACAGAAGAAGTTGTATCTCGTCAGCTAGATGCTGTTATCGCCTTAGAAGGTATTGCGGCCCTGTCTGATGCAGTGATCGCTTATGAGCCGGTTTGGGCCATTGGTACAGGTAAAACGGCTTCACCAGAACAAGCCCAAGAAGTACATGCGTTTATTCGTGCCAAAATTGCCAAACGTGATACGGCTGTAGCAGAAAAAGTACAGATTTTATACGGTGGTAGCGTCAACGGTGGAAATGCTGATGAGCTTTTCGCGATGGAAGATATTGATGGTGGCTTAATTGGTGGTGCTTCGTTAAAAGCAGAAGACTTTTTAGCTATTTGCAAAGCGGGTTAACATAGTTTGGAAGCATTTCTTCCATTTAGCTGTAAGAAAAATAAAAGGGTTTTACATGTTATATAACATCTTATTGATTGTTCAAATACTAGTGGCATTAGGCATTATTGGTTTAGTGCTTATGCAACACGGTAAAGGCGCAGATGCTGGTGCGGCTTTTGGTGGCGGGGCTTCGGGAACTGTTTTTGGTTCTAAAGGTTCAGGTAACTTTTTAACAAAACTGACTACCGGTCTTGCCGCTTTATTTTTTGCAAACTCACTGATGTTAGCTTGGTTAGTGGCACATCCTAGCGGTGTTGATGGTGGCTCTATTATACCTACACAGATTATTGAACCTGCCGATAGTAAAGCAGCGCCGGCGACAGTGATTAATTCAACGCCTGTTGATGTTCCTGGCGGTGCAGCTCCCTCAATAAAGGCAGCTATAGATGCTACGAAGCCTGCTAAAGAAGAGACTCCCTCAGACATACCTAAGTAAGCCTAGCTTACATAAAGCCGATGTGGTGAAATTGGTAGACACGCACGCTTGAGGGGCGTGTTGCGCAAGCAGTGCCGGTTCGACTCCGGCCATCGGCACCACTACAACTCCTAAAAGGTCTTAGGAAGCAAAAAACCCTGCGTTTATCGCGGGGTTTTTTGTTTGTTTTGTGTGTACACTGATGTACGTAAGCCGTTTATATCCGCATTATTTTAGGGTATTTTTTTGGGTGTGTTAAATTAATGAATAAGAACTTTTCTAATGTCACTTTTGGGTTAGAGCTATTATTTCTGAACTCAAGAAAAATTATAGCAATGTTATGCGGTTGTTTAAAATAATGAAAATACCTAACTATCAGAGTAATCGATTAAGCCTAAAGTCAAATATGATTAAACTTGTTATGATACATCTAGTGTTTTTTCTATTAGGTTGCTCTCCTGAGCAAAAAAATACAGGTGGGTTTTATGAGCCAGAGTTAATAGAGGGTGTTCATTTCTATAAAGAAACAATAAGACGAGTGGGTAGGGGGCCGCAAGGTGATAATTGGTGTGTAACTTGGGCTAGTGATGATACTCAGTTAATAAATATGGATGATGGATCATGGCTAGATCGTCATGGAAGCTTTCATAATCGCCTTTATAAAATAACGGGTGCTAGTGATTTTGATTATAATAGTGATGTAACTGAAATTAATAATTATCCTATTTTTAATGATGGGGGTAACGAGCGTGGTTGGTATGGTTACGGCATTGTTTCTATTGGTGACACTATTTATACGGCAGTATCTTTAACACCGAATACTAAATTTAACCCTTTTATAGGCGTTAAAATATTGAAATCACCTGATAATGGAAAAAGTTGGTCTCGGGTTGATAAGATGGGTAAGGAGAGAGATCTGCCATATGGTAACCCCGCTAATTATGAAACAGATTTTTCTGAGATGTTTTTTAATAAAGAATTTGGTAAGGCAGGGCATGGACGAACATCATACCCCTTTGTTTGGCTGAGCTTTGTTCAAAATGGTAAAGCAGGTGGTGCCTCAAAGGATGGTTACGTTTATATTTATTCACCTGAAGGCTCAGATGCTTCGCAACTTTTGTTGGCAAGAGTGAAGGAAGGTCAGTTTGAAGTAAGATCAAATTGGGAATATTTCAAAATCTGGAATGATGTAACACCAGTTTGGACGAAGGATATTAAGCAGCGTGGTGTTATTCATAAATTTCCTGATAAGAATAAAAATAATGATTATTTTGGCTGGTATTCGTGGTTGCCTTCAGTGGTTTGGAATGAAGGGCTAGGCGTGTACATTATGGTGAATGGTGGTACTTATGCAGGAATGAGAATGAGTCAGTCGAGCTCTGATTATTATAATAGTTGGGTGCATGTAAAATCAGGTAGTTTAGGCTTTTGGTATTCCAAAAATCCTTACGGTCCTTGGAGAAAATTTTATTATACGGAACATTTTATTGTTGATAATGAGAGAAATCGTACCTATCAGCCTAAATTATCACCAAAATGGATAAGTGACGATGGTAAAAAAATGGTTTTGATATGGTCCGATGCAGGACAGAATAGCAAGGGTGAGTATTATTCTGAGAATTATACGTGGAATCAAATGGAAATAGAGATCAAAAATGACTTATGGGAAAAGAAAAGGCTGAATAATGAATCAGGATTATAAAACAATAAGTAGGTGTTTATTTTGAGTGCTTCCGTATGATTGTTCTATGACAAATAATACTATCTCCTCCAGACTGGTTAACCGTACGGTATTAAGTAGAAAGTTTGCAAATGAGGTGGAGGAACTTCTTAAACCCCTTGATAGAATAAACAATAGTCGTTTAAAACTCATCTTGCATGTAGGTACACCGAAAACAGGAACAACCAGTGTTCAAGCTTATTTAGATAAAAAACAGCGTAAGTTGCGTAAAAAGGGGGTGCTCTACCCTAATCGATTTCATAACCCGAATGCACCTAAGCATCAATGGTTTGAGCGGAATTTAGTTAGTGTGAATGCTGAAAGTTTAGTGGATAATTTTAAAGATATTATCAATCATGTTGAGGATCATACTCATACTATTTTATTGTCATCGGAGGGTATTTATAACCATTGGTGGGATTTTTCATACGAGTCAAAAGCATTATTGCTTGAACTTAATGAGTTATTTGATATAGAGGTGTGGGTATGGTTTCGTGAGCCATTAGCCTTTGCTGAGAGTTTTTATAAGCAGTGTTTACGTAACCCTCAGGTTGGCCACATCAATAGTTACGGTAGAGATTTATCATTTATGGAAGTATTAGAAGACCCTTGGTTTAATCAGCATCTGGACTATAATGGCTTTGTTAATGAATGTGATGAGTTGTTTGGTCGAGGATCTGTAACTGTATTTGAATGTGATCAAGACACAGTAACAACAGTGATTCAACGACTAGGGTTAGATACACCGCATGATAATCCAGTGCCAAGAAAAAATAATTGCATGAATGCGGTGACTGCGGAATTATACCGAGTGATTAATCGTATGCAGCTTACGGCTAAAGAGAAAGAAAATCTTGTGCCAATTGTTAATGACTTGGATGCTGCTATAACCCCTTATAGTAATAGAGAAAGCGGCTTGTTAATTGATGACGAATCAAGAGAGAAAATTATTAGAATGACGGCTGAAGGTTGGCTGGAGATACAGAAACGCTATAATTAAAGGTCTTTGCGCGGCTCGATGATCAGTGAAAAAATGGTTCGTGCTAGGTCAAATAACGGATTGACGTTTGAATTGTACAAATAGCAAATTCATGTTATTACCCCAATAGGGGTATTCAGAACTTACTACAGTCACGTATACTCCACCCAAATTTTTTAAACCTTCTACCCAATTCAAGAGGATAAGCAAATGAATCAGGAATATTACGACGCAGTTGTATCAATGGAAAAAGCAGGAGTTGACGCAGAATACTTACAAGGCTGGCAGGGCGGATACCTTGTAAACCCTGAGCGCGAAGAGCAACGTGTAACAGATGCTTATGAGGCTGGTTATGCGGATGGTGTTGAACACAACATGGATGGTTATAAGAGCTGGATTAAGTAATAAATACTTATCAAGTTTTATACTCAGGGCCTCTTGTTCTTAATGAGCAAGAGGTTTTTTTTTAGGCGGTCATTCGCTATCTTAAATGTTTATCCCTCAATAAACACGAAATTATCGGATGAGTTGGTTAATATTTGTACTACCTGTCGCTTGTATAGCTACTATCATCAAGAATCTAATTTTAAAAGCTCTTTATCTAATAGAAACTAGTTCAATCCAAAGTGGCTAGGAACTATTATGATAACAAAACAAACAGAATTGCTTGGAATTGGAAACTGGTATGAGAAGCTGGTAGATGGTAAGACTAATTTTTTAGATAAAGTTTATGACCTACTCTCCGATTCTCATCATGCATCAGTTGTAAACAATAATGAGCAGCATATGAGCCACAATAAAAAAATAATCCTGCACGTTGGTGGTGAAGATGTGCGAATGCGTATACCGATGTTGAATATACTTTCGTCACGTAACTTTAATGTTGGTGCTATTGGCTGTGAGGACTATGAGGCCTTTGAAAGAACGGACATCCCATATTTCAATTATACATTACATCGTTGGCTTACACCCTTTGCCGATGAAGCCAGTAAAAAAGAACTCAGCAAAATTTTTAACAATGTTGAGCCTGATCTAATCCATCTGTTTGACACGAAACCTGGTGTTTTAACACCTAAGGTTGCCAAGAAATCGGGTGTAAAGTGTGTCGTTCGAACCGTTACAGGTATGGGTTATATTTTTTCATCAAACTCATTAATTGCACAGTTATTGAAGCCTTTTTATCGTTTGTCCCAGAAGCGTGCTATTGCATATACCGATGTTGTTATTTTTCAAAATGAAGATGATAAAGCGTATTTTGAGAAGTATAAATTAGTACCGCCAGAAAAAAGTACGTTGGTGCGTAGTTCGGGTTTAAATGTCGAAGCCTTTTTAGAAAATAAGCCTAGTAAAAAAGAAACGCTTAAAATCCGTACTCAACTGAAGGTTAGTGAAACTGATGTTGTCGTGACAATGGTGGCGCGCTTGGTAAAGGATAAAGGTGTTCTAGAATTCTTAGAAACTTCTAAGAAGCTATCGCAATACTCGAATATAAAGTTTGTACTCGTTGGGCCTTTAGGCTCTGAGGGTAAACAAGCCATCGATAAAAAAACTATTGAATACTATTCACAATATGTTAACTATATCGGTTCGGTGAGTAACGTAGTGAAAGTATTAGCAGCCTCCGATATGTTTGTATTGCCGACCTACTATCGAGAAGGGTTACCTAGAATACTTCTTGAAGCAGGAGCATTAGGATTGCCTTTAATTACAACTGATATGCCGGGTTGCCGAGATGTAGTTAGAGATGGCTGGAATGGTTTTTTAGTGCCAACACGTGATTCAAATGCACTGGCAAATGCCGTTAAAAAGTTATCCGATAATAAAGAACTGCGTGAAAAAATGGGGGCAAAAAATCCTATTTTTATTAAAAATAATTTTAGCTTATCTCAAGTTTCTGAAGCTTACATGGAGATTTATAATAAATTACTTAATAATTTGTAAGTCTCAGTTGTGAGGGTTATAGTTATAAAAAATTTGATACTTATTCTAATTCACCTAGAACGAAGTTTCACAAAGTGGTAGTTTAAACATTCTATATTACAGAATGTTTAAAAATGAAACAAAAGAGTTCTAAATTCCGTAAACTAATTGCACTCGCAATTATAATCATCACAATGCTGTTATTACTTTTTGTTTTTTCAGCAACAAGAAGTGCTTTAGATGTTTGGGATAGACTTCAGCAGCTACCCGAAGCACTGTTCTATACCTATTCCGCATTGATCATTACTGGTTTATTCTTCAGTTTTTACCTCGTTTATAAACTTTTGCGTCCAACTTCCTCATTGTTTAGGAAGCAAGAGCATGAGGAAGTGTCCCAAGAAGCCGTACTAAAAGAAATTACTCATGCTGAAGAGTCAGGCATGGAAACGAGTGCACTACGTCGGGAAATAGAGCATTTAGAAGAGCGTAAAGCGACGGGTAAAGTGTATGTTGCATTATTTGGTGATGTCAGTACAGGGAAGTCATCTATCATTAAAGCATTGCTTCCAGATGCAAAAGTAGAGGTTAATGTGCAGGGTGGTTCTACCCAAAATATTCATCAATACACATGGCAAAGTACCTCAGGGGATGAGTTGGTGTTGACTGATCTCCCCGGTAGGAGTGAAGCTGAGGGTTCTCTTGATTTAATGGCGCAAGAAGAAGCCATTCGTGCCCAAATAGTCGTGTATGTGACGGATTCTGATTTATCACGAAGTCAATTTAATGATGTATTAGAGCTACTAAGCTTTGGTAAGCCTTTAATCATTGCCGTCAATAAAAGTGATCGTTTTAACGATGAAGAAAAAGATTTGATTCAAGCACGGTTTATGGAGCACTTTACTAATAATGATAGTCCGTCTGCAATGAGGATAGTTTTTGTTCAATCAGGAGGGGAAGAAGAGATTTTGAAAATCTATCCTGATGGGCGAGAAGAAAAAACTCAACGCGAGAGAAAAGCAGATGTTGCAGCGTTAGCTGAATCCTTGCAAACCGAAATTGATACGCAAACAGAACTTTTAGAATCTTTACGCGACGCTAGTGTGTTTGTCTTAGTCAAACAAAAATTAGACATAGCCAAAGACCAGTTTCGACAAGAGAAAGCTGAATTAATTATTAAAAGCTCAACCCGTAAAGCTGTATTAGGGGCCTTAGCTGCGGTAAGTCCGGGCTCAGACTTAGTTATTCAAGGTGTTTTAGGTACTCAAATGGTCAAAGGGTTATGTGCTTTATATGATGTCCCTGTACGCCAGTTAGATATTGATAAATTATTAGATTTCAGTGGTAGCCAGATGAAGAAAAGTGCCCCGTTATTACTCGCAGTGGCAGGCAATGGCATGAAGGCATTTCCGGGATTAGGCACTGTTACAGGTGGCTTAACACACGCTGTTGCTTATGGTTTAATTTTTGATGCGCTAGGCCATGCGGTTAATAAAACCTTGCAACAACGTGGTAAGCTACAAGCAGCGCCAGCTGCGATTACCTTTAAGGAGATGTTAAGTGAAGATCTTGAATCACGTGCAAAGTTATTTGCCAAACTGGTTTTCGACAAAAGAAGATCGGAATGATGCTGTTGAGCAAATGGATAACAGTGAAACTTTAACTAACGGTTCTTTAACAATGGGCAAAGGCGATTCAAATATTGATTTAGCGAGGGAGTCTTTAACCGCACTTCTTGATGATAGTCGTGTCCCTGATTCTGTGCGTAATGTTTTGCAAGATGACTATAAGCAGTTACGCAGCATGTTGGATAAATTGGAAAATGGCCATTTGCATATTGCCGTGTTTGGTCGTGTCAGTGTAGGAAAGTCCTCGGTACTCAATGCCTTATTAGGCAAACAAGCGTTTAGTGTGAGTATTTTGCATGGTGAAACCAAAACAGAAGGTATAGAAGAGTGGCAAGAGGTGGATGCAGGTGGTGTTTATCTTATTGATACCCCAGGTATTAATGAAATAGATGGTGAAGAAAGAGAGCGCTTAGCGCACGAAGTTGCAAACCGTTCTGATTTATTGCTATTTGTGGTTGATAGCGACTTAACTGATGTCGAGCTGAGTGCTTTAAAAACGGTTGCTGCCACAAATAGGCCGATAATCTTAGTGGTTAACAAGGCTGATCAATACAATGAGAAAGAAATTCTTCAGCTACGAACTATTATGAGAAAACGCGTAACGAAGCTTATTGCTCCTGAAAATATAGTTTTCACAGCTGCATCACCCAGCCAACAAACTGTAATTATGATCGATGGAGCAGGAAATGAAAACGAAACCGTTCGACAACGTCCCGTTGATATTCTGAATTTAAAGTCACGACTCTGGGATATTATCGAGGCAGAAGGTAAAACGTTGTCAGCATTAAATGCTTCATTGTTTGCGGGTAGTTTGAGTGAGCAGCTTGGTGAAAAGTTACTCGAAACGCGTAAGCAGGTCGGTGAAGATACGATTCATATGTACTGCGTAGGAAAAGGTGTTGCGGTTGCGCTTAACCCAATACCCGTAGCAGACTTACTCGCTGCAGCGGCAATTGATGTGAGCATGGTTATTCATTTATCTAAAATTTACGGTTTGCCGATGAGTAAGTCAGAAGCAGGGGAGTTAATTAAAACTATTGCAGCTCAAATGTTAGTGCTTTATGCAACCTTTTGGGCGATTCATTTAGCTTCTTCAGCATTAAAAATTGGTACTGCAGGCATTTCTACAGTTGTAACAGGTGTTGCTCAAGGTGCTGTAGCTTGGTATAGCACACTGGTAGTAGGTAGAGTTGCAGAAGATTATTTAGCAAAAGGAAAATCATGGGGGGATACGGGGCCTAAGCTTACCGTGCAAAATATTTTGGATAGTTTAGACAGAGACTCTGTCATGAGTGAGGCCAAAGAAGAAATTGTAGAATATTTAAAATCATCAAAAAAGCCGAAAAAGGTCTAGAGTTAATCAGTATCTTTTTCGTTTGTAAGTCTTTAATGAGTTTTTAACCAACCGACAGGAGAAGTATGTATGAATATTTTAGCTTTTGGACCGAATGGCAGTGGTAAGGGCACGCAGGGCGCAATTGTAAAAGAGAAATATGGTTTAGATCATATTGAATCAGGCGCAATTTTTAGAGAGCATATCAAAGGTGGTACTGAACTGGGCATGAAAGCAAAAGCCTATATTGATAGTGGCGACCTTGTTCCAGATGAGATTACTATACCAATGGTATTAGAAACCCTGAGTAACTCGAAAGATAAAGGTTGGTTGCTTGATGGTTTCCCAAGATCATTGGCACAGGCAGAAGCACTTGATAAAGCGCTGAAGGAGTCAGGTATGGATCTTGATTACATAATTGAAATTAAACTTGATCGAGAAATTGCTAAGCAACGCATCATGGGTCGCCGACTCTGTGCGAATGATAATAATCATCCGAATCATATTGCCTTTGATGCGATAAAACCGGTAGAGAAAGATGGTGAGTTAGTTTGTCGGGTCTGTGGCGGTGAGCTTTCAGCACGCGCAGATGATCAAGACGAAGAAGCGATTAATAAACGCCATAATATTTATTATGATAATACGACAGGTACCATGGCAGCGGTTAATTACTTTAAAAATGAAGCAGGAGCGAAGATAATTTCAGTGGATGGTTCTAAAGCGATTGGTGATATTTCTGCGGAGATAATGGTTCAACTGGCTTAAATCTCGGATTTAAATAAAGGGCAGATTCAACACTGAAATGCATAACTTATTAGGCCGCCCTTAAAGCGGTATATTCTTTCATTCTATTGGCAGGAGTTTTGAACTTCAACTTTTTTCTTGGTCGGTTATTCAGTTGAGATATTACACTAGTCACTTCATTTAACGATATCTTCTTAAAATCCGTACCTTTAGGCCAATACTGCCTGAGTAAACCATTAGTATTTTCGTTTAAACCCCTCTGCCATGAGCAGTAAGGGTCGGCAAAGTAAACAGGGGCATCCAATGCCTCTGTAATACTTGCGCTCTCACTCGCGTTTCTATCTATGGATTAGGGAAATGACTTGATTTTCTATCGGCTCACTTCTGTGTAAGAGTCTCAGTCTATATTTTATAGATTTCGCACTTTAGCTGTTCTTTTGACTTTTTGGCTAGTCGCATAGGAATAATATTTTTGATTATAGTCAGGGTTAATCGCACGACTCAAACGCGTTAGCACGCTACCTAGTAAATTAGCTTTCGCGCTCTCTAAACGTTTTAGGCTGTCTAGCAAATTAGCTTTGTGGGTAACGCCTGCTTGTACCGTTACAATTGTCGCTTCGGCCAAATTAGCGATAACCAGAGCATCTGCTAAACCTAGCACTGGCGGGCCATCAATAACAATATGATCGTATTCTTGAGAGGTGTTCTCTAAAAGTTCCACCATTTTTTGGCTAGACAAAAGCTCTACAGGGTCGGAAGGAATGGGTCCAGAGGTAATCACTCTTAAGTTTTTAATCATGCAAGGGTGGCTGCTGTCTTCATAAGGAGCAGTGGTATTTGCTAACAGGTTGGTCAAACCTTCAATGTTATTAAGTTCGAGTAATTTATGAATGCTCGGATTTCTAAGGTCTGAATCAATTAATAGCACCTTGCTGCCTGTCTGTGCATAAGCAGTAGCAAGGTTGAGTGCAATTGTACTTTTACCTTCAGCTGCTCCTGAACTTGTGATGAAAATAGTCTTGGGTGCGCCATTACGTGTTGAAAAACGTAAACTGGTGCGTAAAGATTTTATTGCTTCTGTAAGCGGTGATCGAGGTTCTAGAGCAACTTGGAGTGCTAATTTTTTAGGTTCACTGTCCTTCACATCAGGCAGTTGGGTTAATACAGGCAAGCCTGTGGTACGTTCAAGCACGCGATGATCTTTAATGGTGTCATCAGAAAACTCACGTAAAAAGGCGATACCCATGCCTAATAACAAGCCTAGTAAGGTTCCAAATAATAAGTTGGTTTTTAAGCTGGGCTTATGCTTTTTACTCGGCGGACTAGCTTTATCAATGATTGTGATATTGTTTGAATTAACATTAATGGCGGTATTAATTTCCATCAACTGCTCAAGTTGTTTATTGTATGAAAGCTGATTGATTTCTACTTCGCGTAATAAACGATTATATTTGGTGTTTTTAGCTTGGCCATTTAAGGCCCCTTTTTTTAGTACTTCAAGTTGAGTGCGCAACATATTTTCTTTTTGCTGTGCCTCTAAAAAGCGAGTTTTTAATGATGACTTTATGTTACTTGTCTCTGCATTGATATCACTTAAAATATTATCAATTTGTTTGCGTAAACGACGTGCGCTAGCTGTACGCTTGTTTTTAAGGGACTGGTATTTAGCTTCATTCTTTGCCGCGGCTTTTTTTAAAGATAAAATATAGGGATCATTAATTGTAGCAGAGATACCATTGTCTGGGTTTTTTTGATGAAGTTTAAAAGCAGCTTCAGCTTCAATTCTTTCTTTTTCAGCTAAAACAACCTCCTCAGTATGTTTTTTTAAAGTAAAGCTACCACTTGATTGCCCGTCTGCATCTTGCACTATGCCTTCAGCACGAGCATAGTCATTGAGCTTTTTCTCAGCTTCTTCTAAGCTTCTTTTGGCGATAGTTATATTTTCGTTGACGTAAGCTTTAGAGCTCGTTGCGGTATCAAAACGACGCTCAAGGTTTTGTCGAACAAAGGTTTTTGCAACGGCGTTACTTATTTGGGCAGCGAGCTGAGGATCAGATGAGTCATAACTCACCTTTAATAGTTGGGAGGTGCCAATGGGTTTTACCGTCAACCCTTCTAAAAAAAGCAATTCTACTTGATCTTTCTTATTAGCATTTTTTGCTCCAAAGATACGATTCTTTATATTGGATATAAACCCACCTGAAACAGCTTTAGTATCCAAATTGAGTTCATCAATAACACGGCGTGCGAGGGTTTTAGTTTGTAGTAACTGAATTTGTGTTTCAAAATAGTCACGGTCACTTCTGGAAACTTCCGTTTTCAAAATATCGCTGGTGTTTGATCCAGCAGCGTTTCGTTCAACCTTAATGGTAGAGTCTGCCCGATAAACAGGTTTCATGAGTAATGTAGCTAGCAGGGCAAGTAATAAGGTAGCAAGTGTGGTTGCTGCTACTAGCTTTTTGCGGCGTGATAGCACTGCCATAAATTCCTTAAGGTCAAGCCCGCTAGATTCTTCAAGCAATTCTTCAGGATAGATTGAGCTGGGGTGTTTAACCAAATTTGTATGAGATGAATTTGTTTGGCTGGGTAAGTTGTTTGTAGAGTTCATATAAATTGGTTCTAAATTTTAAAGGTTATTTCTAGTATCTTATGCTGTGAGCGCTTGATCAAATAGCTGGAGATAAAGGAGTCGGTTATGACGACTAAGTTACTATCTTATTGTTAGGAAAAAGCCGGCGCAGTATAACAGTTTACTTATATTGGAACAAATTACTAAGCCGACGAAAATCTATTACGAATAAATTTTCTCATGGGTGTTTCCAAATAATGATAAGAAGTAATTGAAAGCAAAATTAAAAGTAAAAGAAAAATATAGAAATGCTGGGTATCGGATAGTACTAACCTTGGAACTATAATTTTGTCGTAAAGACCGTGAATAGGTTTTTGAAGTATGTATAACGAGTAACTTGCCTCGCCTAATAAAATAAGCCAAGGGTGGCTTAATAGTCGTGAAAATAGCCCTCGGTCTCTAGCTAAAATAATAATAAAAAATAAAAAAGCGGGAGCAAGTAAACCGTTGGTTAATGCGATTTTATAATTTAAAAGGTTTTCGATATGCGCTCTACCCCAAATAAGGAGAAAAATAATAGTGAAGGAAAAAATAATCCAGAGTGACAGGTCTCTTTTTGCTGAAGAAGGTGCACTTTTTTTAAATAAAATACCGACAACTAAACCTGCAATAAAGGAGTTTAGATGCATTAGTGGATTATAATAGATAAAATCATGTAGTAATGTTTTGGGTGCGTAGAAGCTTGAGTTAAGGCTTGTTAATAACACCACTTGGGTTATTAACCATATGACAATGCAAAAAATGACTAACGAGCGAATACCAAATTTATAGACCCAAATTAACAGGAATGGCAAACAAAGGTAAAAGAATGCTTCAACGGAAAGAGACCACCCAGGAGTGTTGAGTGTAATCGGGTAGCTTGGAATCCAAGATTGAAGTAACAACAGGTGTAAGGGTAACTGAGCAGGGTTGACTGCAATTACGCTTAGTTTAGCCACGGCAATTAATAAAAGTGCAACAAGGTAAACAGGGTATATTCTGGCAAAGCGAGCAATCCAATACTTCTTTTTGTTGATTGCGTGTTGTTTGTTTTTATCCGGCTGGTAATAGGCAATTGCCATAATGAAGCCAGATAAAACATAAAAGTAACCTACTGCAATAGGGCCAGCGGTTATATTTTCAAATAAAAAAGGGATGTTAGCAGGAAATACACTTTGTCCGTAGTGAAAAAAGACTACGGAGAGTGCTGCAATAAAGCGCGTAAATGTTATTTGATCAAGTTGCAAAAAGGGTTATGCTCGGAAAACGTATTAGTTTAGTAGGCATTTTTATCATTAAAACCACGGAAAATAGTTAAGAAGATAATTTTCATATCAAGCCATAAACTCCACTCGCGCATATACTCTAAATCAAACTCAATCCGCTTACGCATTTTATGAATGGTATTCGTTTCACCGCGCCAGCCATTGATCTGCGCCCAGCCTGTGATGCCGGGTTTTACTAAATGACGTAACATGTATCCAGGGATAATTTGGCGATATTGCTCATTATGTGCCACAGCATGTGGGCGCGGACCGACGATAGACATTGTGCCTTGTAAAACATTGAAAAACTGAGGTAACTCATCTAAAGACGTTCTCCGTAAGAACTCACCAATCTTAGTGTAACGGCTATCTCCCCGTGTTGCTTGTGTGACAGTATCCCCATCTTCACAGACGGTCATAGAGCGAAATTTCCAAACTTTAATTTTTTCACCTTTTTGACCATAACGGGTTTGTTTAAAGAGCACAGGGCCTTTTGAGGTTACCTTCACAGCAATTGCGATTGCAACTAGTATGGGTGAAATCAGTGTGAGGATAATGCCGCCAACTAGTAAATCTTCAATCCGTTTGATAAAGGCGTGGTCTGCTGAAAAAGGTGAATCATAGATGCACAGTACAGGGTTGTCTGCAATTTCAATAAATTTGCTTTTTAGTAAGTTTGTGGTAAAAAAGTCTGGTAGCAAGCGAACCGGTGTCGCACTATCAGAGAGTTGATCTAACAGACGTAACATGCGTTTACGTGCTTCCACAGGTAATGCGATATAAATTTGATCCCACTCGCCATTACGGGCTGATTTGATCATGTCGTCAAAATTACCTAAGTCTTGATAGTGATTTAATACATTTTTGTGAATGCGGTCTTCACGGTCATCGTAGAAGCCGGCAACTTTGTAACCAAACTCAGGTTTACTTTCTAAGTCTTTTGCGAAATCTAGCCCGTTTCTAGTCATGCCAACAATGGCAACAGTACGATTATTTACGCCCATTCTGCGTAAGCGTGAGAATATTTGACGTAAAATAAATCGCGCTAAAACAAGTAATAGTGGTGTTGCAACAAGCCATGCAACGAGTACAACGCGTGAGAATTGCTCACTGGTTTTAGTGATAAATCCAATAAAAACTAAAGACATAAAAGTGAGTAGCCATGCCATGGTCACTCGGATAGCTTCATCGCTTAAAGGGCGCCCACTCCAAGAGGTATAAATATCTGTAAAACGACCCACCAAACCAAAGATTACAACGGCACTTAAACCTGCAACTAAGTAGCCTTCCACATTATAAAAATTGGTATAAGGAGCACCCAAAAACAAGATGAAGAGAATAACCGAAATATCAGTAATTCGATAAATGAGCTCTGAGCTTATGTGTCGGTCATCCATGATAAGTTCTCCTGAGTTAATAATAAATATAAGCGACTGGTTGCCTATAGTTTTGGGGGTTATTATTAATCTAAAGTTCAATATAAAAGGCGAAATATCATACCCTTTTCACCAGACTATTTTGCACTATTGTTGCGCAAAAGCAACATATTTCCAGATAAAAGAAAATACTAAATAAGAAGTGCCTTGTAAGCTTATGATTAACGAGAAGAAGTATCTTTTTCCCATTGATAAGACTGAATTTTTTTAAATTGGGTTTTGGCTCTGAGTCTTATGATTGAGGCAATGGCGATGTAGATAGTTGTAGAGATAAAGTCCTTGCTCAGTAGCTTCTTTTTCATCACGTTGCTGTAGTTTTTTTTCTCAATTATAGGGCATTTTTTTTTGCTAATTAACTCCATATTACCGAGTCGTGCACGGGTTTTTATTTTTAATAATGAGTAAAAATCACGGGGTGCGGTTATATAGATTTCAGCGCCCCCGATATTGGCTATTTCACTATTTTTAAAATGGCAACGTATAAATCCATCATCACCAATAACATCGGCAAACTTATCAAAACGCTGTCTACCTTGCTCACTCACAATAAAGCTACAGGTCGCGATAACACCTTCTTTAATATAGGGAAGGCTAGTCCAAACCTTGTAATAGGTTTTTACTAGCCATGATGATTTTTGAGTATCAATGATAGGGGTTGGGGCAGATAATAAAATACTGCCCTCGGACATTTTTTGTGTAATGAGAGTAATACAATTGCTGCTAAGCTTAGTATCCGCATCAATGTAAAAGATAGGATAGGTGACGCCAAGCTCTTGCGCTTTTTGTTCGGCAACATTAAGTGCATTGGTCTTAGAGGGTTTTTTTATGTCTAAACAAATGACCTCGGGGAACTTATTTTTAACAATCTCAACAGTGTTATCAGTACAGCCGTTGCAAGGTACGATAATATGGTCTACCCCAGTTTGATTCACTAGACTGTTAAGGCAGTCTTCAATCACGGTCGCTTCATTGTGAGCGGGTACAATTACGGTAGCCATAATTTACTGGTAGCCCTGTAGCCATTGTTTGCGTTGGTTATAAATGGTGCGCCACTCATTACGTTCGGTGATTTTTTCTTTTTTAATAAGTGATATCAGATTAAAAGCCATAAGTTTATTCACGACATGTGCCAGCAGTAGGACTTTATATAATGGTTTTTTCCAGCTGGCATAGTGTTTGTTGATTAGTTCAGCTTTGCCTTTTAAGAGCTTAAGCATTTTCCCTGATAAGTTAGTTTCGCTTACACCGCCATGATGGATTATTTTTGCTAGTGGCGTAACACGGGGTTGGTAGCCTTTTTTGATGGCCCTAATGCAATAATCGGCTTCTTCGGCGTACATGAAGAAAGTTTCATCTAAGCCCTCTAGCTCTTCCCAAAGTGATCTTGGTGTTAAAAAGAAGCAACCCGTAATCACATCGACCTCACGTTCGCTGTTTCGATCCCAGCACCCATAATTATCATGATTAAAAAAACAACTCTTATTAAAGGCTTTACTTAGTCCTAGTGCGCTAAACAATAGGTTTTTAAAAGAAAGTTGGGCACGGGCATTGTTTGGATTTAGGCTTAAATCATTATTCAAGGTTATGCCACCCCATATCCCTGATTGTGGGGTCTTGTGGGCGTAATCCATCAATTTATCGATGGCTCCTTCGAGGATTACCGTATCTGGGTTAAGCAAAAGAATAAATTCACTATTACTAGCTTTAGTTCCCACATTTACACCACCTGCAAAACCCAAGTTTGTACCTGTTTGGATGATCTTAACGTCCGGGAAGTATTGGGCAATTAGTTCAACCGAGTTATCGCTAGAATTATTGTCCACCATAATAATATTGAAGTCGGTTTGTTTGGTTTCATCGTAAACAGATTCAATCGCGCGTTTTGTATATTCGGCGGTATTATAGGAAACGAGAATAATATCAAGCTGGCTCATTGCTAACTCTATCTGATGGTGGTTGCATTTTGTCAGGCGTTGCTTGCGATAAATAATCTTCGGTTAACATACCATAATCGATAGTATCGATACCTGTCTTGATTATTTTAGCAGGGTTTCCTGCCACGATACAGTTATCAGGTACATCTCGTGTTACAACACTTCCAGCAGCAATAATGCAATGATTGCCGATAGTGATATTAGGTAAAACAACGGATGCGCAACCAATAAAACAGTGTGAACCAATAGTGGTCTTGGCAGCATGCCTGCGTGATGCATAATCATGTGAGAGCACGATAGCATCAAACGTTACCATAGTTTTTTCACCAATGGTTAAGCCTTGAGGGTTGGTTTTGTCAATGCGTGCTTTAAATGAAATGCGGACATCTTTAGCAATATTCATACCGTAGATGGTGCGCAAATACCAAGTTCTTGCATAGAGTAACTTATTACGTAGGTTAACTAAAACCATAAACATGTTTTGATTAATAAAGCGAGCTCTCATGATTGCTCTCCTAAGGGAGACCTGTTTGCTACTTTACCCTGTTGTTGTTTATTTTGGGCAGACCGTAGCTTAGCCCTTTGGCTCATAGCGTTGATGATTTTGTTTAGTTTAGGATAATTATTAGCCCAACCAATAGAGCCTAAAATAAAGAAAAAAAGTGGTTGAATTTTGCCAAAATAATCAACTGTAAAGCCAATTAAAATGAGTGACATAAAAGCAAGAATCCACGATTTAACCATCCAGCGGCTGGCAGGATGATGCTTATGTAAACGATTTAAAACATGAAAAACGGCATATAGACATAAGAATAAAAGTATAAAGCTAGCAATAATGCCATGTTGAAGTGTCATTAATAGCCAGAAACTATCAATACTATTGTTCATCCAGCTAGGACGAGTCCAGTCATTTAAACCAATGCCAAAAAGTGGATGATCGGTAATATCATCCATGGTGTATTTCCACTGTAACATTCGCCAATAGCCTGTAGCGGGATTGAATGTAAGATTGGAGATGAGGATTGCAAAAAAACCACGGTTAGACACGGAGCTTATTAAGATCATGCCAGATATTGCAATAAAACCAAAGCCAAACCAAAAGCGTTTACCGCCGGACCAAAATCGCGCTAAAACGGCTGTCATTCCTTGAAAGGCGATAGATAATAAAGGTGCCGATGAAAGCGTTGAGATCATCCCAATAAAGAGTGCAATGGCTTTTATAAGATTGCTAAGTTTAAACTTATACAGCGTTAACAAGACAATAAAGGGAAAGAAAATAGCGCCTATCGTGCCGTAAAGAATTGGGTGAGCAAATAAATTAGTCGTTCGTAAAATGCCCATGCGGATATAATGATGGGTGTATAAGCGGTAATCCAGAGCATCATTGCCTGTTATATTTTTGGCCCACTCATGTAAAATTCGGTGCTTAGCAAATGCTTCGTACAGTGAAAATAGTACCAAAACGGCTAAGGCGAGCACAAACCAGCTGTTAATTTGGTAATAAGCCTTTGGCGTGGTAATAAATAAGCGTGCTAAATAGAATGCCCCCAGTATTTCAATAATTAAAATACCGGCAGATTCAATGCCTTTTTGTAGTCCGTGATTATAAATTAAACTGGCGCTCGCAAGGATCACGAAAAAGAATAAAAGAATATCAATAATATCAGCACTTTTAAGTACTTGCCGAATATTGATGAAGGCATAAATTAACGCAAGCGCAAGTACTACTCGGTAGGTTTCTAGGCGCAGAGAGCCTGCAAGCACATGAAACTCTACGGGAATGAAAATAGACACCACAAACAGTAGGCCAAGCAATCGAATGATCATGTTAATCGACCTCCTGTTTTTGTGTGAAAGGTTGCTGTAAAAGCGTATGAAAATAAAATAGCGATAATACGGCAACTAATAAAAAAACATTGGCAAATAATGTTGCTAGAGCTGCTCCATTAATGCCATAAATCGGGATTAAAAAAGCATTACTAATTAAATTAGCCGCAAGCGCTAAGCCTAAAATAATATTCAAATAACGGACTTTTTCACGAATGATAAACATAAACGAAAAGGTTAGGCTAATGGCTCTAAATAGTTGAGCGAATAATAGGATCTGTAGTGATTCGCTGGCTAAAGTATAGTCGTTTGTAGCATTACCAAAGAAACCTAAAATTAAATCAGATAGAAAATACATGGCTAAACTTATACTAAAAACAATTGCTACGACCAATGCTGTAGATTGCCAGAAGAACGATCGTAAATGGTTTGGTTTCTGGCTGGCTACATTTAAAAGTCGGGGGTAAATCGTGGCCTCCAATGCGCCGAGAAAAAATAGTACGATAAAAGAAACGCGCCCAGCGATTTCATATAGCGCGACATCCGCGTTGGTTGAATAAAGTCCTACCATGATTTTATCGGCAAAAATCATTAAAAATGAGATAAACGAAATAGGGGCTAAAGGGAGCGATTTTTTAATCAGTGTTTTAAAACGTTGCGAGTCTTTAGCTGTTACTGTTTGGCTAAATAGTGCTGCTTTTGTCATAAAAATTGCAACCATGCTCGCTAACAATAGGGATAGGGTATACAGGTTGATAAAGGCCTGTTGCTCTCGAAAACCGCCCCAAAACACCGCGATTAAAACCAATAAAGTGATAGCAGGTAAGGCGTTTTGAGATAGCACTGCTTTTACGGTTTGTTTGATCGCTTTCAGATAAGTGCTGTTAATAACAATAATATTATAAAATAAAATGCCGACACTGGCGAGCATCAAGTAATTAAGATTAATCTGATTATCAAAAAAATATTTTTGTAAAAGGGGGCTAAGAATTAACCAGAAAGTGATAAACCCGAGTGAAAATATCGTTATAAAGCGGTAACTACTGCGTAAGAACCCATGTTTGAATGCATTGTCGTTATCATTTGCAGAAGCTACTTCTTTAACTAGAAGCTGGTCGATGCCAATTCTGCTAAACAATGCAAAGCCGGTTACAAAGGTCATTAATAGAAATAACATGCCTGCTTCGGCTCGGGGTAATTCTGTGGTAATAATTTTAGCCACAGCGAAATTGAGAGCGACCCCCACAAAGCGCGCAATGATTGATAGCAAGCTTTGAATTAATAAAGGGTTGCGGAGAACTTTATTAAGCATAGCCCTTAGAAATATTGACCATCATTTAAAGTTTAACCAAGGATGCTTTACCATCACCATGAAGAATAAAGTCGGCAATATAGTCACTCAGTTGTTGGTTTCCTACGTGAGAATGTGTTGCAGGCATTAATTCCTTAATATTGTTCAGGTGAGAGTAAAGTTCATCTTGGGTCGATGCCGTATAGACACCTTCTAATTTCCCCATCCATTTTAGGCCTTCTGCCTGATGGTCATTGCGATGTTCGCCTAGTGCTAACTGGCGGTTGATTACTATAATCGGCGTTTGTTGATCGCGCGCGCTAATGATATTACCCATACCGGCATGGGAGACAAATACAGACGCTTCACGGATGTTTTTATTGTAAGTTTCAGCGCTCATAAAGCGTTCATATTCGATATTTTTAGGCAGATAATCACCGTCTGAAATTTGCGCGGTGACTATTTCTTGTTTTTTGTTGCTATCTGATATTGCCCATTCATCCATGTATTGAATTAAACGATTAAACGAGAACTGTGTTCCAACGGCAACGAAGATCATAATATTGATCCTTGGTAGCTGATTTTATGGCCGTCACTTAATGGCTCCCATTGAGTGATTACTTTATCAGCAATATTTTTTATAATTCGACCAGATCGTGAAAGTTGTGCGACATTAGCAATGCTGTCGACCCATATGGTCTTAATGGGTAAAATCTTGGCTAACAAAATGGCAATCGCACCCGGAGCAGCACCTGTTGATATGATCGCTGTAGGGCGCTCTTTTATGAAAATAGTGATGAGTTGTAGCACCAGTGGAATTAGTTTTAACTTACTATCGGCACTAGCATCGGTAATATTGATGATCCTCTTGCTGTCTTTATCCGTGCTGTATTTAGCCCCAGGCGTTATATAAACTATATCAAATTGGTTTTCTAAAGGTTTGCAAATTTTATTTAATTGAATCCAATGCCCACCAGGCGAGGCGATTGCGAGTATTTTTTGTTTAGTTAATTTAGTCATAAATACTTATGTGGGTTTCTTTAGGTAAAAAGCAGCCTGATCACCTGATTTTGAATGGTTCAACTCTTTGCTATGTTCCTCAAATTCACGAATGTCTTCAGCACTAAAGCGAGATTTATCAGGGTTAACTGCATACGAATTTTCATCTTGTAATGCAATGTCGTGTTGGTACTGGATGCTACCCCAGCTCTGAAAAGCAAATGAGTCATAAACAACATCGTCTAAGATAAGCCCCATTTGATCTGCTAAAACCTGCATGCTGCGGATTGAATGTAAGAAAAAGTGACGCGGTGCATCAAGCTGTACCCAATCAACGCCATAACTACGCCAAGCCCAAGAAGTAACGGTAGGAATGCGAATCATGCAAACGCCACCGGGTTTTAGTAATTCAAAAACTTTATCGAGAACGTCATGCTGATCAAAAACATGCTCAAAAGAGTGGTTGAACATGATTAAATCCCAGTCTCCCGATTCATTATTAAGGGTTAAATCATGAATTGATTTTTTTTCAACTTTTAAACCATTGTCATAATTTATATCATCTTTATTAAAAGGGTCAATACCTAATAAGTTCTTGAAGCCCGCTTCTTTCATTGAGTGTAGCAGATGCGCTGCACCACAGCCTACATCAAGAATGTTTGAATCAAGGGTGACTTTAGTATGTTGTAATGAAGGTAGTTTGTCATGCGGTTGAAAGCGTTGCATGATTTTGCCAAGCAGGCACGAGCCTGTTGCAGCGTAGCGGTCACGTTTTCTAATCAAAAAGCCTTTAATACCCGATGCTGCTTTAACTTTGTCATAAGAATAGTAATCATCACTAGGGTAAAATGATTGAATATTGTCAGGCACTTCAGTGATTTGTAAACAACCACAGTCGGCACATTCAAAATAGTTATGAACTGTGCGTAAACCCAGCATCATTTCACGGACTTCGTAATCAACATTATGTTCGCTATTTTCACAAATACGGCAAATAGTCGTGCTCGTTGATGCTTGCGTATTGCTTATTGCTGACGTTGCTTCTGTCATTTATTGGTGCTCTTTTTGCTTTGTTAAGGTTATTAATTTAATGCGCGATATTTTAGCTTTTATATGTTTAGCTAATTGTAGCTGCTACGCCGGTCAAATGATTCCTTCTTTCCATTTATGCCCTCAAGCAAATTGATAAGAATATTAGTAAGAACTTTGAATAACGTAACTGATATTTTCTTTTCAGCATCAAAGGGAGTGCGAAATTCTTTTTTAAGTTCGAGGCTTCTTAAGGAAAGCCTGATTAAGTCCCATAAAATTCTGTAAGTCTCTAGGGCAGTATATCCTAGGCGTATTTTGAAATGAATGCTTATTGCCTTCATGAGAAATACAACAACGGAGATACTGCCCTAGAGCCTTACCCTTTGGGGCTTAGCTAAATTTTCAGCCTCTGTGTTATGTTCACTTTAAAGGCTTGTTGCACTATGCCACAGGCGTTCATTAAAAGCTCACATGCCTTGATGCTGGAAATTTGGCGTTGCCAGAATTTATGGGACTTGATCAGGCTTTCCTTAATGGTACAGTAAATTAGTTTTGCTTCCAATAGCTTATGGCTTAAATATTATGCGCTACCTTATTATTGATAAAAGTATTGTCATCGGTGAAAGAAGTGTTAGTTGTTGGGGCTTTGTTGCCTGTTGGATACTTTTTTGCACTATTAAAGAGAAAATCAATAGCTTGCTAGGTGTGTTTTTTGAGAGTGGGTGCGCCAGTGGCTCCTTAAATGTGTGATAGATCATAATCCTGCAGAGCATTGAAAGAATAGTATTTCATAAAGTGAGTTTTAGATCGCATTGAATGCCTTGTTGTTACAGTGCGCGTAACTCAATTCGACGATTCGCTCTTCTGCCGCTTTCCGTGCTGTTAGTGGCTCGCGGTTGTGAGTCACCTCGTCCTTCTGCAACCATGCGACGCGCGTTAATGCCTTGTTTGATTAAGTATGATTTTACGGCTGATGCTCGGGTTCTTGATAGAAGTTTATTTTCTGCGGTGATGCCTAGACTATCTGTGTGGCCAATAATTGCTACGCGCATTTTAGGTTGGTTTTTAAGTTTTCTGGCGATGTTGTTAAGAGCACCTTTGGCTCGTGGCGTCAAGATTGCGGTACGGGGTTTGAAGTCAACACCATTTAGTACGCCGGCGAATGCAGGTTGCTTGACGATATTACTAATGATGTGCATGAGTTGCGGCGGAGTTTTCTTAGCGATGCGTCTTGCTGGTTGTTTCCGTCTTTTTGTAGGGGTTGCTCTGCGTTTTACAATTTGTCTTGGTTTAACCGTGGTACTTTTTTCCGGTGTGTTAAACTTGTAGCCAAGTAAAATGTTTAGCCCCATTGCATCACTGCTGTGATAATCGCCACTGAATCGAGCGAATAAGCCATTTTTTGGCGATTGCCATTGTATTCCAGCGGAAAAACTAGGGAGTGCACTGTTTTGTTTTTTATACGGGACTCTATCTGAGCTTGCGCTATTTTGAATAAAGGAGATGCCACCTTTTGCAAAGTAATTGATTGTTTCTGAAGTGGGTTTTACAAGATAGCCAATTTGTAAGCTCGGTATATTATAAGAAATGCTTTCGGTGCCCATAATTACAGATGAGTCATTTTTTAACTCTGCTTTTCCGAGGCTATTAAAGGCGAGCTCGCCGAACCAGTGAGGTTTTAGTTGGCTGCCGACAACAAGGTTGTAGCCAAAGCTGGAGCTGTTTGAAGTGCTCCAGCCACCGATAGTGCCTTTAGGTGAAACGTTGGCGCCAATTAATCCCCCTGCGATATAAAAGCAGGGGACGAAGTTGGATTCAGAGTTACATTTAATTGCTTTTGTTGGGTTTTCTGCGCTAACTACCTGTGCGCTTAAGAGGTATAGCAATACAGTTGTGTTGATTAACGTGCTTACTAATCTTGCTTTATTGGGTGTGTTGGTTTCTGCGTGTGTAAATACGGATAGCAACATTCATGTGTACCGACTGTTAGTATAATAATTAAGCAGATGATACCTAAAATTTTTAATAGTTGCATTATTATTAGAGGTTTAATCTACGTTTTTAACGTGTGATCTTGTTTGTTTGAAGTATGTAAGAAGGTTTGTAGTGATTTGGTCGGTTGGCGGGTATTTTGAAATTCTCTCTAAGTAGTCTTAAAAATAGAAAGAAAATATTCCATTATTCCAGTAAAGTGTAATATTTGTTTCCGTATTTATAATAATTAGCAATAACAAATTATTATATGCGTATATGGATTTATGCTGTGTTTTTGTTAGAAGTTTGTTGTGAATCACTTTGAAATAAGTGTATATTCGAGGTATGGAAATACGCTCCCCCGCTAAATTGGCGTATCTATTTATAGTTGCTTGTTATCATAAATTGGAGAAAGTATGCTTGCAGAATACCTACCTGTGCTAGTTTTTTTGGCGGTCGGATTTGGGATGGCTGTTATGATGCTAATGCTAGGTAGTTTGCTGTCTCCTCGTCACCCTGATGAAGCTAAAGATTCTCCTTTTGAATGTGGGTTTGAAGCTTTTGATGATGCTCGTATGAAGTTCGATGTACGTTATTACTTGGTTGCTATTCTTTTTATTATCTTTGATTTGGAAATTGCTTTTCTTTTTCCTTGGGCGATAACGCTTGATAAAATTGGATTGTTTGGTTTGATTTCGATGGGGTTATTTCTTGCAATTTTAATTGTAGGCTTTATTTATGAGTGGAAAAAAGGAGCGCTAGAGTGGGAATAGAAGGTGTTCTAAAAGAAGGCTTTGTTACGACATCAGCTGATAAGCTTATTAACTGGGCGCGAACAGGGTCTATGTGGCCAGTTACATTCGGTTTGGCGTGTTGTGCGGTTGAGATGATGCAGGCAGGTGCTTCGCGATATGATATGGATCGTTTTGGTATTTTATTCCGTCCTAGTCCGCGTCAATCAGATGTGTTAATCGTAGCGGGTACGCTTACCAATAAAATGGCACCTGCGTTGCGTAAAGTATACGATCAAATGGCTGAGCCGCGTTGGGTGATTTCAATGGGTTCGTGTGCCAATGGTGGTGGTTATTACCATTATTCATACGCTGTGGTGCGTGGTTGTGATCGAATTTTGCCGGTTGATGTGTATATTCCAGGTTGTCCACCTACGGCAGAGGCGTTGCTTTATGGTATTATTCAATTGCAAAATAAAATTAGAAATACCAATACGATAGCCCGACAGGATACAGCTTAATGAGTGCGCATTTAACTACACTGCAAACTCATTTAGAGTCAGTATTAGTGGATAAAATCGAGACTTCAGTTATCGCTTTGGGTGAGCTGACGATAGAGGTTGCGCCACAAAACTGGCTTGAGGTGGCTACATTTTTACGTGATGACTCTGTTAGCTCTTTTGAGCAACTTATTGATATTTGTGGTGTTGACTATTTAACCTACGGCGAGTCAGAGTGGGATAATAGTGGAAGCGGATTCTCACGTGGCGTTAAACGTGAATTTTCGTTTGATGGTTCTGATGATGCGGTTGAAGCTATAGAATTTGAAGGTAAACGTTTTGCGGTAGTAACACATCTTTTATCCATAAAGCATAATCATCGTATTCGGGTTAAATCTTATTGTGATGATAATGAATTTCCTATGATGGACTCTGTTGAAGGTGTCTGGAATGTGGCGAATTGGTTTGAGCGTGAGGCTTTCGATTTGTTTGGTATCATGTTTAATAATCACCCTGATTTACGCCGAATCCTAACAGACTATGGTTTTGTGGGTCATCCGTTCAGAAAAGATTTTCCACTGATTGGGCATGTTGATATGCGTTATGATGAAGAGCTAAAACGTGTGATTTATGAGCCTGTTTCTATTGAAGATCGTACCTTGGTGCCGCGCGTTATCCGTACTGATCAGCGTTTTTCCCCAGCAGTAGAGGGAGATGAATAATGCCTGAGATTAAAAATTTCACCTTAAATTTTGGCCCTGCACATCCTGCCGCACATGGTGTTTTGCGCCTTATTCTTGAGATGGATGGTGAGGTGATTCAACGTGCCGACCCGCATATTGGCTTGTTGCACCGAGGAACAGAAAAACTCGCTGAAAGTAAACCTTACAATCAAAGTATCGGTTATATGGATCGCCTGGATTATGTCTCCATGATGTGTAATGAGCATGGTTATGTATTGGCGCTGGAGAAAATGCTGGGTATCGAAGCGCCGATTCGAGCGCAATATATTCGCACCATGTTTGATGAAATAACCCGTATTTTAAATCACCTATTATGGATAGGCGCGCATGGCTTAGATGTTGGCGCGATGACGATGTTCTTGTACGCATTTCGTGAGCGTGAAGATTTAATGGATGTTTATGAGGCGGTTTCTGGCGCACGTTTGCATGCCACTTATTATCGCCCTGGCGGTGTCTACCGCGATCTGCCAGATACGATGCCACTGCATGAAAAATCAAAGTGGTATAGCGATGCTGATATTCGACGTTTAAATAAAAATCGTGGCGGCAGTGTGTTGGATTTTATCGAAGACTTCACACAACGTTTTCCGCATTATGTAGATGAATACGAAACACTGTTAACCGATAATCGAATTTGGAAGCAACGCTTGGTTGATATTGGTATTGTCTCGCCAGAGCGTGCCTTGCAATTGGGTTTAACGGGTGCGATGTTACGTGGCTCAGGTGTGGAATGGGATTTACGAAAAAAGCAGCCATACGCAATGTATGATCAACTCGATTTTGATATTCCGGTGGGTACAAATGGCGATAGTTATGATCGTTATTTAGTGCGTATGGAAGAAATGCGTCAGTCTAATAGAATTATCAACCAATGTGTTGATTGGCTACGTATTAACCCCGGCCCTGTTATGCATGAAGATCATAAGATTACCCAGCCAAAACGTGAGGCAATGAAGGGGGATATGGAAGCACTGATTCATCATTTTAAGCTGGCAACCGAAGGCTACTGTTTGCCAGAAGGCGAAGCGTATGCGGCAATTGAACATCCTAAGGGTGAGTTTGGCTGCTATATTGTGTCTGATGGCGCAAATAAGCCTTACCGTTTAAAAGTGCGCGCGCCCGGTTTTGCGCATATGTCGGCGATGGATGAGTTAACTAAAGGTCATATGTTGGCGGATGTGGTTACCGTGATCGGTACGATGGATATTGTATTTGGAGAGGTGGATCGCTAATGTCTTCTCTTAATAAGCCTAATAAACAAAGTATTTTGACTGAACATGAGCGCCATGAGATTGATCACTGGCTCAAGCGTTACCCTGAAGATCAGCGGCAATCGGCGCTACTCGGTGCCTTGCGTGCGGTCATGCATGAAGATCATTATCTTTCGTATGAGAAGATGGATGCGGTGGCTGAATATTTAGGTATCCCTAGTGTTGCTGTGTATGAAGTGGCGAGTTTTTATTCCATGTATGAAATGGATAAGAAAGCAGCGGGTAAAAATACCATTGCAGTGTGTACCAACATTTCTTGTATGTTAAACGGCTCGGATAAAATTGTAGAGCATATCGAAAATAAGCTAGGCATAAAACATGGTGAAACAACACCAGATGGCGAGTTTTACTTTAAAATCGAAGAAGAATGTTTAGCAGCCTGTTGTGGTGCACCGATGATGCAGTTAAACCATGTTTACCATGAGCACTTAACTCTTGAAAAAGTTGATGAGTTGCTGGATGGTTGTTTGCCTCAAAGCTCGTCTGATGAACCAGAAATCACTAATCCTGATAAAGAAGGAGGCAAATAATGGTCGATCAAGTTTGCTTCATAACAAAAAAATACGGCGATGAGTCGCATACCTTAGAAAGCTACCTGAAAGAAGGTGGTTACGAGTCGTGGAAAAAAATCCTTAAAGACGATATCGATATAGACGATATTATTGACGAAGTGAAAGAGTCTGGTTTAAGAGGGCGTGGCGGAGCGGGGTTTCCCACGGGTTTAAAGTGGAGCTTTATGCCACGCAATATGCCAGGCCAAAAATACATCGTTTGTAACTCAGATGAATCAGAGCCGGGTACTTGTAAAGATCGTGATATTTTACGTTTTAATCCGCACGCTTTGGTTGAAGGTATGGCAATCGCTGGCTATTGTATCGGCGCAACCGTTGGTTATAACTACATGCGTGGCGAGTTTATGGACGAGCCTTCAATTCGTTTTGAGCAAGCTGTTAAAGAAGCCTACGAAGCAGGGTTGCTCGGAAAAGATATTTTAGGCAGTGGGGTCGACTTTGATTTGTACGGCTCACTCGGCGCGGGTGCTTATATTTGCGGTGAAGAGACGGCGCTATTGGAGTCGCTGGAAGGTAAGATGGGGCAGCCACGCTTCAAACCGCCTTTTCCTGCGAGTTATGGTTTATATGGTCGCCCGACAACAATTAATAATACCGAAACATTATCCTCTATTCCTAAAATTCTCTCAGGTGGTGGAGAGTGGTTTAAAGATATGGGTGTTGAGGGCTCTGGCGGAGAAAAATTATTCTCTATGTCAGGTCATTTAAATAACCCTGGGAACTTTGAAGTACCAATGGGAATTCCGTTTAAAGAGTTACTTGAACTAGCGGGTGGCGTGAAAGATGGTCATAAGCTTAAAGCAGTAATTCCTGGAGGATCATCTGTTCCCGTGCTAACCGGTGATCAGATGAT
>Ga0256839_1000794_pt1 | contig 40409 bp, 55 predicted proteins | sample 354166metaG_FD_185968 | JGI IMG/M metagenome (GOLD analysis project Ga0256839, IMG submission 185968) | Hydrothermal vent microbial communities from Mid Atlantic Ridge, Atlantic Ocean - 354-166 | ecosystem: Environmental > Aquatic > Marine > Hydrothermal vents | place: Atlantic Ocean: Mid...
AGGCTATTCAGCTCGGTCGTCAGGTAGTTGACGGCCGCAGAATAAGCGTTCCACTGTAACGTAGGCATCAGTAATTCCTCGCTGTATCAACATCTCCAGGCCGCACCTCACCGAGACCCAGCTCCTCAGCCCGGGAGATCATTCGTATCGCAGCCCCTTTTAGCACCGCGCCCTGCGAGGGCGTGAGCACACCGGCAGACACCAGCTCATCTATCGTCGCTCGGGTGACAGGATCTCCGAGATCAATGCCGGTCGTGTTCAGCTCTCGGAGGAACCATTTCAGCCGGCTGTCCGAAGCACTCGCTGCCTCAATCGCATCAAGGATCGCAGCACCAGCCGCGGGCCCAGCCTCCCGCATGATCCCCAGGGCGCCAACTCGGAATGGCTGCACCACGGCCCTGTCATCCGCCATCAGCGAGGCCGCAGCCTGCTCCGCACTCATCGCCACATAGCCCCGACCCAGGGGATCCTGCTGTAGCTCGTCTCTCAGTCTCGCATAATCCATCACCCATGCCTCCTATAGCCTCTATCCCACTCGATCGCCTTCCGGCAGTGCCGCTCATCGACCAGCGCCAACAGGCGGCAGACCGCCCGGCATAGCTTACACATCTGGTAGTGTTTGCCGAGTACGCTGCTGATCGTCTCGTCTGGGTGGCCAAACCCCTTAATACCAAACAGCCAGTTGAGCGGCCACTTCAGCAACACGTTGGCGAGCTGGTCCAGGGCAATCAAGATGTCAAACAACCAACGTTTCACAGGTACCTTCCAATATGTATTCCAACAATGAAGCCTATGATAAAGCAGAAAGCAGCTATTGCAAAACCGTCATACATCATGTAGCTCGATAGAACCCAGCAGCGTTTATCTGTGCTGTAACGTCACTGCCGTCAGTGGTTATTGCGAAGTCATGATGCGTAAGCGGAATGCGTGTGCTATCTGTGCCGCCTTCATCATAGAAGATAATCAGCTTCGTCAGCGTGTTATTCGTTGTTCCACCAAGAGCTGTCCAGGTCTGATCGGGGATGTCCACATCTACACGATTGTTGATATTGTCAACTGTTATAGTTCCAGTAATACCGGTTTTACGGACGTAGTTTGTCGCCGTAGCCTCAGTGTTGCCAACAGCTCCTAGCAGTGCAGCAATATCTGCATGATCTATTAAGTCAGCTTCTAATTCATTTGCCTGTAGCAGCAATACTCCCAAGTTTGATGCACCATCGCGAACCTTCTCAGCAACTGCACCCTTTGCAATGTTAAATACCCCATCAGCCATTTGCCAGTAATCCGCTCATCTTACGACGAACGGCCTCCAGTTCGTGATTGACAGAAGCAAGCTTACGCTCAGCATCGGCAGTTTCTTTCTCGATTCTTCTCATGAACGCATTGTGCTCATGTTCCAGAGATTGCCGAGCGTTTGCAGCTGTCTTCTTCATTTCATTTAACTCTTGGGCATGCTGCTGTCGAGCTTTTTCAAGTTCTGCATTGAGCTCTCTGATCCGCGCCTCCGTCTGCTGCTCTTCTGCAATTCGTTCGTCCTTTATGCGAGCTATATCAGATCGAAGAGCTGATATCGTAGCGCTGAGGCTATCACGTTCTTGCAGAAGATTAGCGATTTCCTGCTTTATGGACGATAGATCGCTCTTCGCAGCTGACGCTGTTTCTAGGATTTCAGTTATATGCTCAAGAGCTCTCCGCTCGTTCAAGAGTCGCCGAGCTATTTGAGCTGCTTCTGTTAGATCCATTTGAAGATCCCTCCACATTTACGTTTACATTTAGTTGCATAGCCAACAATCGCTGGGCTACGTCTTCGGCACTCTCTTGCTCATCCAACCCGCGTTGTGCGGCCTGTTCGAAGAATAGCTTGGCAGCCTTGAGACGTGTTCCCGCTGGCTGTGCTTCATCTAGTCCATCACGCAGAGCCGCGACCGCTTTTCCGTATAGTGCGTCAAACTCCGCAGAGACGTTCTCCTGGTGCTGCTTCTTTATCTCAGAAACCAATGGATCACCGAGGATCCTGCTAACCGTTGATTCGGTCATGTTGAAGATTCGAGCTAGGTCTTTGTTGGACACTCCATCGAGGTGTGCCTTCACTAACTCAATATGCCGGGGACTCAATCGACGAAGCGGCTTTGCGCCATTGGGAAGGCGAGTTCCTAGCTCTTTTTCTTCTTGGTACTCGATGGGATTATACATAAGGCTAGCCATTGCGCTCGCTACGCTCGCGCGGGAGGGGCGCTCGCTGCGCTCGCGCTGTTGTGGTGGAGAGGGCGGTGGTTCTTTCGAATGGCATAGCGCCGGGGTGGCTTCGCAAGAGGGCGGTGGTGGCGCGATGCCGCTGAGTGCGTGGTTCCCCGTGTCGAGGGTTCTGCATGCGTGTGGATGGGATGGCGGCCCTCGGTGGGGGCGGATGTGCCCCGCCGCCTGCGGTTCCCGGAGGGGCCAGCGGTCCTCGCCGCCGCCTTCCCCCAGCACGAATACCCGCGTGCGCCACTAACCGACCAAAATTTGAACAAAGTATGTAGCTCCCAATCACCGGTTTTTGCTCCCTTGCTTGCGCTTTACATAACCTCTGTGGACACGCCCACGCTTGTCAATGCATATGTTCAAGTACTGCCCTCGCGACAACCCCCAGCGGGAGCTGGGCCCACTCACCCGGCGAACCCGCCCGCCCGCTCGAGCACACTGGTAAAAGCTCTTAGGCATCCCGCTCGGCCTCCCAGATCTCCCTCACGGCGCGGGCAAACGATTTTGCACTCTCATCTAACTGCCCCTCAAACGCTAGCGTGCCATCGTCTGTTTCATAGAGCTTGCCAACCGCCTCCCCAGCGCCGTTGCATAGCACGATAACAAACCGGCGGCGTGTGTCACAACTCATGACTTGGTAGCCCCCTCAACTGGTGGAGGGGAGGAGGACTGGGCGGCGTCAACACCAGAAGAGGGGGCTTCATCTCTAAAACAGTGCGGGCATGCATGCCACCGGGGGGCGCGAAACACGCGCTTGCACCGCAAGCAAACGCGGGCGGGCAAATCCACAACAGGGCGCGCTCCTACTGCCAACATCTCACTAACAACAGACCGAACCGAATTCATGCCCCGATCGTATCACACGTTTTTTGTTGAGTCAACCACATCAGTGGGCTTTCAGTTTCTTGGTCTGTTGGAGAGGGAGGTTAGGTGGCGTGAGGGTAGCCGCTGGGGGGTGGTGGGGCGGCGCGCCGAAGTTGGCACGAAACTTGCATGGCGCGAGAACCGGGATTGCGGCACAGGTTCTGCATGGAAAAAGTTGGCACGGTTCTTGCACATATTGCGTGCCCCGCGATTGGCACGATTTTTGCACGGCAGGATTCGTGCCAACATTGTGCATGCAGCGATCATGCCAACGTGCTTGGTACAGTTTTTGCATATCGAGCATGTCGGCATGAAACATGCATGTGAATCGGCGCGCTAAAACATGTTGCGTTTGTTGTTGGAATGTGTTATGTTGTGCGTGTTGTCGCGGGGTGCGGCAACACCGGGGGTGTGCCCCCGGCGCTCTTTAACAATCCGGCATGCCGGGATTGTGCGCGTGGTGCGTATGATGTTGGCATGCCATTACATAATGGAGGAAAACACAATGGCAACATATACACGTGTTCCAGACGGCGAAAAAATCAACCGGACAACGAATGTCGATGGATCAATCGTGACCGTAACGGGCGGCATTCGGCGGAAAGCCGGAGCTCCACAATACCGGTTCGAGTGGGTATTGGATTTCAATGGTGTGACGAATGACGAACTGTTACAGCTTGCGGCCCGGACCGTTGCAATCGCGTACCAACGCGTGTGGCGCGATTTGGCCACAGATGTGGAGCGTATGTCGTGGGAGCCTCCCACAGTTCGTGAGTATCTGGACACCGAACGCCGGCGTGGTAGCGTTGGCGGAATCGCGTCAATCCAAAAGCAACTTTCTGAATGCAAAACAGAGAAGGAAAAAATCGCAAAGCTCAAAGAGCTTGGAATCCTCTGACATACCAACCATTGGGGTGCGGGAAACCGCACCCCATTTTTTTGCCCGGCAGTTCCGACCTACTAGCAGCAACTAACCAAAACCCCTCCCGCCAGCACAAATGGGCATAATCGCGAGAGAAAAAATTTCGCGGGAAGTTTTTTCTATGGAGTGTGCACGCATGGGCATGGCATGAAAATTGCATATGCAAAAAACGTGCCAACAACCGGTTTGGCCTCCCCGCCCAACAACACACCGGTGGGTTTGACATTTCCAAGAAAACATGATACGTGCATGCCGGTGCATGCCGGGTTGACAACCCAAATGAAATATGGTAGGCCCGTGTTGGGTGTGCATCCGTGGGCTTGACAAACGGGAGGCATTTATGTTATTGGACAACACACACCAATGTGTTTGACAAACGGTCCGACTTGTGATATGGTTCACGGATGGTGTGTATTGATGGGTTGGTAAATTGTTTTATGGTATTCATTTATTGTCCGGGTGTGTTTTTTTTTTTTTTTTTTTTTTTTTTAAGAGAACACCCCAAAACAATTTGCATGCACACCAACACACATAAGCACAAGAGGAAACAAATGCGCAAAGGTTTTGTTCACAATGGCAATTGTTGTCGCAATTGTAGCTACTGCGGTGGAGATGGAGAAGAACAACAAAAACAGCCATCCCCCAGCCACGTCCGAAGGGTAAGAGTGGAGCTGGAGAAGTGGAAAGCAGGAGAGAGGAAGTTCCCCCCCAAGTTTGTGTGGGCGAACTCCCAGCCCCCGCAAGCGTTTATTAGGCTGTACAATGAGTTCGGCCTTCAAGCACAAGCATTCCATGCACAGAGACAGCCGGGCCGCCCCAGGCAGCGAATGGCCACTGCCCGCCCCAGGCCTTACCAGCCGAAGCTCCCAATGAACCTCATGCAGTTGCAGAGAAAGCGCTTCACAGCACGCGCACAATCGAGCAAGCAGCGCCTTGCCAGGCTGCGTGCTGGGTTGTTGCTTTGGAAGCAAGGACACAAACCCTCCCCACCTCGGTTTGCAGGTAAGCCCACTCCAGCAGTCTCAGCGCTGTTCGCTGAGTTTGGTTTAGATCCATGGCAGTTCTGCCTACCCGGCAGGCCAGACGTGCCGGATCACTTCGAGAGTGATCTCCATGAGTTCGCCTCGACGTGTGAGAGGATAGAAGCTACCCTCGAGCGTGCATCTCCCATACAGCGGGAAGGTCAGAAGCCCAGCCAAGAAAACACGGAGGAACAACCACATGCAAACGACTGATCCGTTTGAAGAACTAGCACAAGCCAGCTCCGCTGGCAAGCCCCTTGAGCATTCACAGCCACAGCAGCAGGCACCCGCCCCAAGCCGTGAGGCGACCATCTACCAACCAACGAAGGCCGACCTAGAGCTATCCAGGCAAGAGCTGCTAGCCCAGCTCCCAAACGAGACCAACCCCCTTCGCCAAGCGTTTCTCGAAGCGCGCCTTCGTTCGTTGGGGCAGCACGCAAGCACTTCCCCTCCCACGGCAAAACAGCAAGAGCCATGCAACCAAAGATCACTCCGCGAGATCCAATCACAGCTTGCCAAGCTAGAGCGCCAGCTCGATACTCACCGAGAGCATACGCTTGCAGAACTCGATCGGTTTGAACGCCAGGTACGCAAGCGCATTCATAAGATCGCATCACTCATCTCTAATGACAACACCAACGAAACCCGGGGTTGATAAGACGTTTCATATGTGTTAAAATGGGCGCGTGGCTAGCCGTTGGGGCAAAGCCACTTTCCCCAAACCAACGGAGGGCATTGCTATGGAAAAACCGGTCTATATCCAGCGCCTAGAGGCAATGGGCGCCAAATATACTCCCATAGACGGGATTGACGCTTGGACACTTCCCTGCGGAGCCATTGACTATATGGCCCATTGGGAGGGAACGACATATGTCCAAGGATGGACTGAAACATGCGGAGTGCGTGAGTGCCCTTACTGCGGCGAGGGGGACTAATGTCCCCTTGTATGTCTTGAACGTCTCAAATGTTATAAACTTTATAAAGGAGGAAACAAATGGATGTAGTTCTTGAGTTCTACCACGGAGACCTATGCGCAACAGGACCAGTTATTAGGGCCGAGATCGTAACCTCGGCCCATGAGGCTACTAAGGTAGCACAGGAAATGGCCAACTATGATTGGCCATTCTCCTGGGGAGTCGCTAGCCTCGAGTATCTCCAGGCAACGGCTCAGAAGGATAGAGTGCCGTATCCGGAGGCACCTGAGCTCTTATCCATCGGCAGGGCAGTCGAGACTGCCCTAATCAACGCAGGCCGGCCAAAAGCGGCTGGTGAAGGATGCGTCCTTATTAAGGGGGCAAGACGTTAGCTCATCTTCACTCACACTTACAACCTATTACCAACAACAAAGGAGGAAAACACAGTGAATAAGAAGCAAAAATGGCCAGAACCAACGGTCGAGGAGCCCTCAATGGAGGATCTCGAGGAGATGATCTTCGATGGAGACTGCTGGGCAACAGACGGCTGCCCAATAGAGCCAGACGGAACTTGCCCTCACGGTCATCCCAGTTGGCTACTTCGCCTGGGATTAATCTAACATAATAAATTTTGAACAAAGAGGAAAACGGAGGAAACAATGAACACAGAACTATTACAAGAACTAGCTATTATGGCTATAGAGTTCTTTGATTATGATGAGAACTTACTTGAAACCCTGGGATGCTCGGAGAGTGATCTTCGAGATATTTATAAAGACTTATTGAGCAAAGAATATAAAATAACAGCAGAAAAAACAAACAAGATCAACGGAGGAAACGCATGAACGCTCTTATAACCCCACTTCCCAACGGCGTTGCTATTCGCTTCTACAATCACTGGAAAGAACTGGTTGAGGACAAAACAGTTCTTATAACCCAGTTCTCCCACCCGGTTAAGGATGTCGATCCAGCACTCCGGGAGCAAGACCCGGAGGCAATCCTTGATTGGTTTAGGAACAAGGGATACGTCTAACATACACACCTATCAATAAATCGGAGAAGACATAAATGAAAAAACAAAACAGAAAACGCCTAGACATGGCAATAAAGGCTGCAGAGGAACTTACTCAAACATGCCCCGACTCACTTCATAAGCGAAGGGCCGTCATAGCCAGCATTGGAGTTATTCTTGAGGAAGTCGGGCTTGGAATGCAAAAAGATGCCCAGAGCGCCGCTAGTGATTGGTTTGAGCCTACCGAGATCGAGCACCTTGCAAGCAAGTTGTTTAAGGAGATCACTAATTTAATCTACTGTCTATTAATGTGCGCAGATATAGGACAGTTAGGGCAAGATCATGATAAACATCGCACACATTGATGAGGAGTGGGAGGCTAGGCAACTAGCCTCCCTTCTCCAACGTGGTGACTGGCATAACCACTGGCGGCTGCAGAACTACATCTACCGCCGCAATATATGGGAGAGCCAGCTAGAGAAAGATCCAACTTACGGAACGCTGTGCCCAGAAGCGGACTTTTTACCAAAGGCATGATAGATAGAGGACTTAAATATATGGAGAAAAAGAAGATAACAGCAATAAAGGGGTTTGACCAGAACTGGAAGTGTCGAGATTTCCAGTTCGAGGTCGGGAAGACTTACAAACACAATAGGCCAATAAGAGTCTGCGATTCTGGGTTTCATGCCGTAGAGTATCCATTGGATGTCTTCATACACTACGATCCTGCTAACAGTAAGTATGCGATCGTTGAACTAAGCGGAGAGATCGATACACAAGAACAAGACTCAAAAATCGCAGCGTCACGCATTGCAATAAAAGAAGAGATAGACATTTATGGAATTGCAAAGCGCGCCGTAGATTGGATCATATCAAAAGCAACGCGCGTGGAATCTGCCACAGAGACCCGGAGTGTCGCGATCAATACTGAATACCAAAACGCCGCGACAAATATCGGAAAACATAGCGCTGCAATCAGTACCAAAGACCGAAGCGCCGCAACTAACACAGGGACCCGGAGCGTTGCGGCTAATACTGGAGATTGGAGCACAGCGGCCAATACGGAATACAGGAGCATCGCGGCCAATACTGGGGACTGGAGCGCTGCGATCAATACCGGACCTCAAAGCGTTGCAAGTAGTACTGGGGTCGAAAGCGCTGCAGTTAATGCTGGGAACCATAGTGTCGCGGTCAATATCGGATACCGAAGCGCTTCGATCAATACAGGGTACCAAAGCATAGCAATCAATACCGGAGATGAGAGTGCCGCAACTAATAGCGGGGGCTGGAGCGTCGCGACCAATACCGGATGCAGGAGCACTGCGACCAATACCGGAGACAAGAGCGCCTCAGTCAATACCGGAGACGAGAGCGTTGCAGAAGTATCAGGAAAAGGATCTGTTGCCCTAAATGTCGGATATCAAGGAAAGGCAAAAGCTTCTAAAGGCTGCGCAATTGTCTTGTGTTACTACGATAACAATGGAGACCTGATCCATATCAGGGCCAGTAAAGTAGGAGAGAACGGCATAAAACCGGATACATGCTATTGGTTAAACTCAAAAGGAGAGTTTGTGGAAGCCAATGATGATTAACACTACAAGAGGGCCAACATGATCAAAGACAAACTGTTACAGAACAAATGCTCGCGCCGGGGCTGTGTAAAGACCGCCCACCTCAGTGGCCTTTGCAAAGAGCACTACTGGGAGACCGTAGGTAATACAACAGCCTTGGTCCTAATGGGCCGTATTATCAACGAGCTGACCGAAACAGCCAATGCCTACGGTCCCAAGCTTCTCTGTGACCTCCGTAGAGAGCTGGCCGATGCGATTAACAGGGTTGACAAGAACCTTGCAGAATGGGGAGTTGGTAGAGATCACTACTAAAATCTACCACAAACTGAAAAACAAAACATCTTGCCAAGAACTACTAAAAAGATTACCAGCCGCCTAGACAGCGATCCTATCAGGCACAAAGAAAAATGCCAGAAGTGCGGAAAACAATTCACAGCAAGCGTAAGGAGAACTAAAATGCCAGTAGTTCATTGTAAAAAAGCGCCTTATGATGTCTACATTGGCCGCCCGTCGAAGTGGGGCAATCCCTTCGTCATAGGAAGGGACGGAACACGGGAAGAGGTCATAAAGAAATATAAAGCCTGGATAAAAACACAGCCTCATCTCATGGCATCACTGCATGAATTGAAAGGCAAGACCCTCGGCTGTTGGTGCGCACCAAGGCCTTGCCACGGTGATGTGCTGGAAGAACTCGCAAGAAACGCACCGGAGATTAGCTGATTTCGCAAAACTTAGCAAAATCAGAAATTCTACAATATAACCGAAAAATAGCCTCAATCATGGGGGTTGACAAGGCGGTTAACATGGGGTACAATGTGTTTGCACTAACCGAACAATTTTTGAACAAAGAGGAAAACAATGACAACACATCTTATGCTATCTCATATAAAAAACATAAAGGCAGCTATCTGTCGAGGGGCTGTCTGGGTTATTCGGACACACACAAAGGATGGAACGCCTTTGTGGTCTTCCGAATACCTATCTAGAAAAGAAATAGAGGATCGTCTGACTCGCAACCTCCCAGCTGACGTGCGGGAGGACATTCTTGCCTACCTAAAAAGGTGGAATCCCCGATGAACCTGCGCGGCCTTAGATGGAACCCAGACGACCTAACATGGCGCTTAATTCTAGAGCGCAACGGGCGACCCGTTGATTTAGGAGACTATAAAAATCTCTACAGAGCGCTGCAGGCTCGCGACCTAGCTCTAAGCATCGACAAAACACTAGCATTGCCAGAGCAGAAGCGCGGACCGGGCCGTCCACGTAAGAACAAACGCCAGTCGGTGCGTGTGCCGACTAGCGTGCATGAAGTCGCAGTCCAAGCAGCCCTGGCTGCTGGGCTCGATCCAAGGGGGCTTCGACCGAGGCCCAGAAAACGTAACCAAAAGCAAGGAGAAACCAAAAGATGACTGCACAGAAGGTAACTGCAAAAATTCAGAAACCCGCAGAAGGTGTGTCCGGCGATCCTGTCACCATCGAGTACGACTTTGGGGACAACCTGAAGGAGATGTGTGACAAGTTTGGTGAGGATGTGGTCTACAATCGGGCCAAGGCCAGCTTCACCATCGACCTACAGGCCGCTATCCGCCGGCACATTCAGGCAGGCAAGAAGCCCAAGGAAATTCAGGCCGCGCTTGCCAATTGGAAGCCTGGCTTAAAGCAGCCTGGTAAGAGCGCTGCGGAGAAAATCCGCGACATGCTGAAGGGAAAGACCGAATCAGAGAAGAAGGCTCTGCTCAAGGAAATCGGTCTGCTCTGACGAGCAACACCAACAACGAACGGGAGGGGCGCTTGGCCCCTCCCATTCTCAATAAAGGAGAAACAACCATGGAAAAAACAAGCCTAACAGCACGTGAGCAGGTTCTGCTCGGTATAAGCAAGGGGCTACTCGACGTAATCGACAAGATCGATGGAATAGGCCACCTAGCATATGCTATGGTGGAACTAACAAAAAGTGAACTCTCTAGGCCCGGCGGCCAGCCGGATATTTGCCTAAAGCTCCTGGAAACCATATGCATACTTACTCGTGACACAGATGATGTAAACGCCTTCCGTGAGGCAGTCAGAGAATTGCTAACCAGAGTAGTTAAAGGTCTCAAAGAAGAGGAAAAACAAAATGCAAGAAACGAAGATCGTAAACCTAACGCTTGAAATTCCTAGCATGGGAATTTGTGTAGAAACAGATATAAGCATAACCTACAACATCGAACCCCCGGCTAGAGGAAAGCGTGATAGCTTGGGAGTTCCGATTGAACCTGATGAGCCTCCGGAGGTGACAATTCTGGACCTACCGGCGTGGTTGGAGCAAAGTGGCATGTCTGATCAGATAGTTCAGCAGCTAGAAGAAGCCCTTGCGGAGGAGCACTATGGACTCACATAAGCCAAAAGTGTTCGTGGTTAACATGAGTGGTCACGACTATAGCGCAGCAGAGCGGTTTGGTGATCTGGTATTCATAACAAGAGGCCCCATAGATCGCTATGATACAACAGCTATGTACATGGCTGTGGTAGAGGCAATGAAGACCAGCAAACCAGATGACTACATCCTAGTAACCTCACTAAACGCACTATGTGGCTTAGCCTGTGCTGTGTTTGCGAGGATGCATGGGAAGTTAAACTTTCTACTATACCGAAAGGGCACATACATCGAACGTAGACACGATATAGATGCCCTCATATAAACACAACCACAAAGAGGAGAAAAAACGATGGATGTTGGATACTTGATACTCGAGAGGATAGAAAAGACGGACTCATTTGAGGAGTTTGTATTCACGATGTCGGATCTTATAATAAAACTATCCAACAGCAATGAAGAAACAATGATCGCCCATCGTGAGTCGCTGATAAAGTGCGTAGCTGGCCTAATGATAGGCATCGCCCCAGTTGCAGCACACACAAACTGGGATGCTTGCAAGAAGCTGCTACGGAAAACTTATGAAGACTCAAAAGCACAAGGACCAATACAATGAAATACATAGACAACACAATGATATCAACCTATCGTAGATGTCCCCGTGAGTTCTACCTCCGACATGTAAAGCATTGGAGGCCGGAGGGAACCGCACTACCGCTTGTCTTCGGCTTAGCCTGGCATGACGCATTAGACATCGTTTGGGGTCTGGCTAGCAGTGGGCTATCAGATATAGAACTTCGCGAGGCTGCTTGGGAACGCTTCTGTGAAACGTGGGAGGCGGAAGGTCTCCCACCCTCTGACCAACTAACCATGGAGCAGCAAGAGCTGCTATCCCCACGAACGCCGGGCAACGCGCGCGAGATGCTAGCTGCCTACATCGAGGAACGAAGAAACCAGCTTCGCAGGTTTAGAATCCTAGACATAGAAAAGCCCTTCGCAGTTCCTATCTTCAACACAGAAGGGCCTGGTAGCGTCCTCTACGTTGGTCGGCGGGACAAGCTGTTCTCCCCACCCAGTGGTGGAGTCTATGTAGGCGAGCATAAAACAACGACCATGTACTCCAAGCGTGGAGGCTTCCGACAGTCATACCTGGATAGCTTCTCTCCAAACAGTCAGGTGGATGGCTATCTATTCGCAACCAACATGGAGCTTGCCGCTGAAGGCAAACGTGTTAGCGGCGTATGGGTAGACGTAGCACTGGTCCACAAAAGTGAGCGTGTGTTCAAGTGGCTACCAATTGATCGATCGTTGGCAATGCTTGATAGCTGGCTTGTCGAAACTCGCATCTGGGTTGAGAGGATTCTTGTGGAGATTGCCAGCAACAAGGTAAATGGTGACGCGGTCCCCTTGACAGGCTTTCCGAAGAATACTGACAGCTGCTTCCGGTATAATAAGGAGTGCCCATACAAAGACCTGTGCCGTATGCGTCCTGATGTTAACAAGCTGGACGAACCTCCGCCGGGCTTCGTATACGACCCTTGGAGTCCGTTTGACGTGCTGGAACTTGAAAAACTGGAGGAAACAAAGAATGCCTAACGCAAAAGACCTAAAAACAAGCAACAAACATCTATTCTTCATCCTAGGACCAACTGGCAGCGGGAAGACCACCCAATTCCTAACACTGCCTGGGCGCAAGTTCATGTACCTATTCGACCCTAATGCGGTAAACAGTATAGCGGGGCATGATGTGGACTTTGAGCAATTCCTCCCAGATCGCCTAAACCTCGCTGTTTCCTCGCTGAAGAAGGGTCTGGGCGATAGGCCATCCCGCGCTGTGACTAACAATGCATACATCGAATGGGAGCGTGACTTTGAAAAGCGTCTTTCGGAAGGCTTCTTCAACACCTACGACGCCATCGCATTCGATAGCTGCACAACCCTCCTGGACATGATAATGGACCGTGTGCTAACAATCAATGGTAGACCTGGTCAGTGGCCTAATCAGGACGACTATGGACCGCAGATGAATACATTTACCAACATTGTACGCACTGCTACCAGTCTTGGCAAGACCGTCTGGTTCACCGGTCATGTTGAGCCACGAAAGGATGAAATAACTGGACGCTTGTTCAACAGTCCCCTGCTAACAGGTCGCCTTAAGAGCAAGCTCCCCCTTCTGTTTAGTGACATCTACATAGCCGAGGCAACCAGCGATCGCGAGGGAAGAGTAAAGTACACCTTACAAACTGTGCCAGATAAGATGAATCCCCTTGCCCGATGCTCGCTGAGAGGACTTGCACCATGGCAGGATGTTACACTAAACATGAACAAACCACTAGAGGGGCAAGGACTGGGCAAGTTCTTAACCAAATGATGGAGACAAAGCTATGAGCAAGAACAGAAAGTGGTGGCAACCGAAGAACGAAAAGCCGGGCTTCCTCGGTGTGCTTCACGCAGTAAAGAACATACCAGTTGAAGCGCTGCGACGCCTCCTAAACAGCATCGGCGCAAATCCAATGATCGGCGGAAAGGATCTTGCACGAAGAATCATTGACATGTTAGTGATTCTTCTCGGAATCCTATCCCTCGTGTGGTTTATTAGCATGCTCTCCGGAAATCCGATTGGAGGGCCTGTGCGGGTTTGGCTAACAGAATAATTTTTGAACAAAGAGGAGGACAAGCAGCCACAACTTGGCCTGGCCAGCCATAAGTGTATACAATAGTAAACAACCAACGGAGATAAACAAATGCCATTTGTAGACATGAATCTTGACGATGTGAAAGAAGCCACAGTAGCACCGGAGGGCTACTATGAGCTCGTGGTTAGTGAGGCTTCCTTGGAAACTTCCAAGAGTGGCAAGCCCATGATCCGTGTTATCCTGGACTTCGAGGGACGCCCCGAGTATCGTAGTGTATGGCACTTCATCTCACTCCCCTCCGAGGATGATGAGCCGGATAGTGCAAACTTCAAGCGTCTCATGCTGAAGCGCTTCCTGGTTCACTTCAACATCCCATGCGATGGGGGGTTCAACACGGAAGACTTCCTCGGCGCGCGGGCAGAGTGCTTCGTCAATCAGGAGCCGATTGAAGGTTCTGATGATGTTCGGAACTCGCTGCAACTGCCTCGGTTGCCGAGTGAGGATTCCTAACACAACCAACAAACAAGTGAAGGCAGCCCCAAAAGGGCTGCCTTCATTTACTCCCAGGAGACAAATCATGCAGGAACCTAAGCTTGAACGAATCCATATAACATTGGATCAAGAAACACACAGGAGGGTTATTGAAACTCTGCCATACGGAATTCGCAGTGAGGTAATGCGTTGTTTGCTGCGGAAGTTGGTCGATCAAATAGATAATGAGGGTGGCCAGCTTCTCGGAGCTATTCTATGCAACACCTTTCAATTTGTGAAAACGGAAGGAAGTGGCAATGTCTAAACAACTAACAGACATCATAAAGCCAATGAGCGAGTGCTCATTTGAGGAAGTTCTCGAACGTGTCAGGCAGATGCGACGACAAAAGTACATTGCAAAGCCAGCCACAAAGCGCCGTGTTGCAAAAAGCAACAAGCGGAAGTTCGATCTAGAAAAGAAAAAAATGCAACAACTTGCTAGCATGCTAACCAAAGAAGAGCTCGACAAACTGATGGGGGAACTCTAATGGCATTGAAACAAGTCAAGCTAACAGACATAACCGTTTCTGAGCGGTTTCGGAAAGACCTAGGAAACATTGAAGACCTAATGGCCTCAATTGAAGAGAAGGGCATTCTGCAACCGGTGACTGTTGACCAAGACCTAAACCTTCTCGCCGGAGGCAGACGCTACGAGGCAGCGCGCCGATTGGGCCTTGAGAAAATCCCAGTCCTCGTGAGAAAGACAGAAGATGAACTCGACGCTCGTGAGGTTGAGCTTCTAGAGAATGTCATGCGAAAGGATATGACATGGAGCGAGAGGGCTCTCCTAGTAAAACGCATTGCAACACTGTACAAAGAAAAAACAGGAACAGACTACGGAAAGCGCACAGCAATCGCTAAAATGCTAGACAAAAGCAAAGGCTGGATAACCAGGCAGCTACAGCTGGCTGATGCTCTTGAAGCTATACCAGAACTAGCTGAGGAAAAAACTGAAGACGATGCCTTCAAGCAGCTTCAGCGTGCAGCTGAGGATATTGAAGTTGAACAACGTCGCGAGCAACATCGAGAGCAGATTGCTTCAAAGTTTGGCATCGACCTCTCAGATCTATCTGGTATCGATCCAGAACAGTTCCTCAACGATAGCGCAAGTGGTGAGCACGAGCGAACTGCCATTGACTGGCTAGCGATAGCAGAGGCGAACTACTATGTATGCGATGTGTTTGAGGGGCTTAAATCACTAGAGCCCGGAAGCTTCCAACTGCTGGAAGTTGACCCTCCCTACGGAATCGACCTGGCAACAGTTCGCCAAGAACGAAACGAACACGAACTGGATCGCTATAATGAAGTATCCAGCGATGAATATCCAGAGTTTCTCTCAAAGCTCTGCCAACTGTGCTACCGTGCTGCAGCAGAAAATAGTTGGATGATCTTCTGGTTCGGTCCAACTTGGCACTGCCAGGTTCGAGAAGCCATCTTGGCTGCCGGCTTCAAACTGGACGACATACCAGGTATCTGGGCTAAGCCCTCCGGGCAAACCAACCGCCCAGATCTATACCTCGCCAGATCATACGAACCATTCTTAATAGCTCGCAAGGGCTCGCCGACAATTGTCAAGAAGGGGAGATCAAACATCTTCTCCTACCCAGTCGTACCACCGAGTGAGCGCTACCACTCAACTCAACGCCCCATTGATCTAATGGTTGACATACTTGAAACCTTCGGATACCCAGGCACTCAGGTGCTGATACCATTCCTTGGTAGTGGTGTAACACTACGGGCTTGCTATAAACTCGACATGATGGGAATTGGCTGCGACCTTGATCAACGAAATAAGGACCGATTCATGCTTCAAATCGAAAAAGACATATCGGAGGGACTTTATAATGAGTGAATTAAAAGTGGTAAAACCAATGATCTTCTTAGTTGGTGCCGCAGAAGGGCCTGACGACATTAGAAAGCAAAACCTAACAAACCTACGCTTAACGTATGTAGCCTTAACAAGTGCGGATAACATAGTCCACTGTGAAATCCTCGTAGACGCCGCCGCACAGCGCCTTGGCGACTGGCGTGCACGGGCTGTAAAGAGCCGCTTCTACCTCGAGCGCTCCGACCTAGTCGTGGTGGTAGATACGCAGCAATCTCGCATGTCAGAGGAAGTGCAGCTCTGCGTACAATGGGCTGACAGTATGCGAAAGCCTGTTCTCTTACTTCCCCCATACACACAAGCAATTCCACCGGAGGACGATCATGTTTGGACTGGAGAAAACTAAAAAAACAGTAGGTCCAGTCGGACAGATTGATGCCAAGATAGCCCTTGTCGGCGAGGCTCCCGGTGTGTGGGAGCTGCGCGCTGGCAAGCCCTTCGTCGGACCGGCTGGAAGCATCCTAGACGCCTGCCTGCAAAACGCGGGAATAGTTCGTAGGGACTGCTATATAACCAACGTGATAAAAGAACACCCTCCAAAAAATAACATAACCCCCTGGTTCAACGATAGAACAGGGTTCACACAAAAGGGGCAGGAATATGTGGAGGCACTGCGAGAAGAGCTAGAAAAAACAAAAGCAAACGTGTTTGTAGCGCTAGGTAAGGTAGCAATGTGCGCACTAACTGGCCGTAAAGATATAATAACCCGCCGCGGCTATGTAATGGAATCCACCCTGTTGCCTAGACGTAAGGTCTTGCCAACAATTCATCCAAGTGCGTGCCTACGCGGTCAGTATGTGTATCGCTACTACATTGCATCCGACCTGAAGAAAGCGCTGGTCGAGAGCGACTTCCCAGAAATTCGCTACCCAGAGCGAACTCTCATTGCAGATCCAGGGATAACACTGCAACAAGCGCTGGAAAACCTTGACTTCATAGCTTCACACAAGCGTGTGGCGTTTGATATAGAAGTAATCGAATTCCAGGTCTCGTGCATATCATTTGCAACAAGCCCCGACTGGTCATTCTCACTCCCACTTCACAGGCGTTGGACTGAGGTTGAGGAAGCACAACTCTGGCAACGAATTGCTGCTATCCTAGAAGACCCGGAGATTGAGAAGATTGGCCAAAACAGCCTGGCATTCGACTGCTGGTTCCTCGCAACAACATGCGGCATTATAGTGCGAGGCACACACTTTGACACAATGATTGGGCATTCTATCATATACCCAGAAATGCAGAAGGGCCTAGGCTTCCTCGCTAGCATCTACACACACGAACGCTATTGGAAAGACATGGCAGACTTCAAGAGCATCAAGAAGGAGGACTAGCATGCAATACCAAGAAACGCACGGCAAGAGCTACGCTGTCAACTCAATCTGTCGCTTGTGCAGCAAGCCAATCGACCTACACCACACAATAGTACCACTGGTTGATACGTATGTACACTACAACTGTGCGGTGTTTAGCAAGTACGATAAACTAATAAACATCGCAGGCTCGCTGGTTGAGGCTATTGAACAGGGCGAGGATATTGACCTTGACGAGCTGAGAGAAGACTTATTGCTGGCCCTCGCAGCTATCGATGGCAACTAACGAAATGTCGGGCGATTTGGGCGCGCGTTTCCCCAACCATATGGGGTACCATTACCCAAATCGCAATCGTTGATCAGCGGGCGTGTATGGGCGGGAAAATGGCCATAAAAACCGCCGCAAAAACCAAAAATGAGGATACCAACATGGAACAAAAAACCCTAACATATAACGCTCTCGATAGTGCTATAACATTCGAGATCTTCCAAGCCTTCTGGCATGATCTTGAGGAACAAGGCTACAATGATACATATAAACTAACAACAGACATAATCCCTCCCCTAACATTTATGATGCACAGGGGTATATGTGTTAACAGAGATGCACTCGAACAGGCTCGCAGGGATGTTGAGAGAAAAATTGAGGAAAAGCAGCAGGAACTAAATGAAGCAGCTGGCCGGTATTTAAATCCACTAAGCTCGAAGGACTGTCAAGCTTACTTCTATATAGAACTCGGCATTAAACCATTCACAAAAACAAACGCAAAGGGTCAGCAAACAATAACCTGCGACGACAAGGCAATGCAACGGCTAGCCGTCGGCACTGCTAACCGCCCGCCAATCCCAGCCGCGAAGCTTGTGCAAGAACTGCGAGCGTTGCACAAACTGAAGGGAACATACCTAGACATCGAATTTGACAGGGATGGCCGCTTTCGTTGTTCTGTAAATCCTCGCGGCACTGTTACTGGACGCATAAGCACATCGAAAACAATCTACGGCACTGGCATGAACATGCAGAACTTGCCATTGGAGTTCAAGCGATTCCTAATCGCTGACCCAGGCTTTGTTATGATCGAGGTTGACAAGGCGGGAGCAGAGTGGGTTGTGGTTGCGTATCTAAGCGGCGACCCTAACATGATTCGTATTGTTGAGGAAGGCCTCGACCCACACGCCGCAACGGCAAATCTAATGTTCAACGTGCCTATAGAGCTGATTCAAGAGGAAAATAAACTAATCGGCCACGAGACCGATCCCGGGCGGATTGCAAAGCTTCGGGAGAAGCTTCCCGGGCTTGAGGTTGCACGCTTCCTGCCACGAAACATGAGCTTGCGGCAAGCCGGCAAGAAATCAAATCACGGACTAAACTATGGCGAAGGCCCGCGAATGTTCGCGCTGCAAAACGAAATACCTGAGTTCGAGGCTAAGCGGTTAGTCGATCTATACCATGCAGCCTACCCAAACATTCGTAACGTATGGCACCGCCGCATTCAAAATGAGATGCGCTCTGGACGCGTGTTGATTAACTTCTTTGGACGAAAGCGTAGGTTTCTTGACAAACTAGGCGATCAACTGTTCAAGGCCGCCTACGCCCACGAGCCGCAGTCAACTGTGAGTGATAACCTAAACGTTGGCATGGTTCATATCTACAATGACCGATCACCTGAGATGCTAGACCTTGAACTGCTTGCCCAGGTTCATGACTCACTATTATCTCAGTATCCACTGGCAGACATCGGCCGCCTTGCAGCGTGCATTGCTAAGCAGTGCAAGCATATGAACATACCTATAACAATACGCGGTCGAACATTTACAATTAAGACGGATGTGAAGGTGGGCCTAAACTGGCATGACATGCATGAGCTTCCGAGAACCACAAATGTTGGAGAGCTCAAGCGTGCTTTACAGAAGCTGCCGGAGATTGCGCGGTGACTAGGAAGCTAACCGATTGGATAAATGCGTATAAAGAATACACAAAGAACACAGAACCACCAACTTCATACCACGTATGGACCGGTATGGCGTTAGTTGCTGGGGCTCTGCAAAGGAAGGTCTTCCTAAAGTGGGGCTTTGAGACAATCTATCCAAACCTCTACGTTGTGCTGGTCGGACCAAGCGGTAAGTGTCGCAAAGGCACAGCAATGGGGATTGGGCGAGATATATTCAAGCAGATTGGTCTACCACTCATAAGCGAGTCAATAACTAGGGAGGGACTCATTAGAAGAATGAAAAACTCAGTAGCAACATACCAACTACCTGATGGATCAATAAAGTTCCACTGCTCAGTTATGTGTATGAGCCCAGAGCTAACGGTGTTTCTTCGAAAAGGTGACATCGGCTTTTTAGCAGACCTAACAGACTGGTATGACTCAAATGATGAGTGGACATACGAAACAAAAAATGCAGGAACTGACCAAATTGAGGGGATGTGCTTCACACTGTTAGGAGCAACTGCGGCTGATTGGCTACAGAGTATCCTGCCCTCAGAAGCAATTGGCGGGGGGTTCACGTCTCGGATACTCTTTATCGTGGAAGAAAACAAGCGGCAAACAGTGACCCTCCCAACCATGACAAAAGAAGAACTTCACCTCCGCCAGCTGCTAATCCACGACCTAGAGCAGATAAGCATAATGACTGGCCCATTTGAGCTCGATGATGCTGCAATGAAGGCCTACGATCATTGGTATACAGTGCAAGAGGCTAAAATAAAAAGCAACACCCCACCAATATCTGATCCGAAGTTTGCTGGTTATTGTGATAGAAGGGCAACGCATGTACGCAAGCTGTCAATAATAATCTCAGCTAGCCGCCGAGACAGCCGCATTATAACTGAAGATGACTTCAATACAGCGGTTCGTATGCTAGTGCAGGCGGAGCAGAAAATGCCCGGCGTGTTCTCTGCCGTTGGGGACTCCCCATACAGCGCGTTGTTGGATAAAGTTCTTAAGTTCCTCCAAGCCGTCGGCTCGTGCTCAAGAGCAGACCTAATGACTCGATTCTACCGGGACATGGACACACGCGCACTTGAGGCGGTGGAGACTATCCTCTCGCATATGAAGGTTATAAGAATCGAGGTAAACCCAGAAACAAGGGAGATCTATTACCACTTTACGGGGAAGCGCTAAGATACTGATTAGGACTCAGAGTTGTACCGGTGATACTCTTAACGTAGTTAATAGTCTCTGCTGGCAGTGGCTTCTTCTGTATGTTACCAATGCCGAAGTTGTATATAGCAAGTGCTTTGTCAACATCACCTCCAGCTTGTGACAAGGCAGTCTTGAAATGCAGTGCTGCACCGCGCACGGCTTGGATTGGATCTCTTGGATCAATGCTAACACCATAGCGATCCTTTATGTCCTTTATTGCAATAGGTGTTAACTGCATCAATCCAACAGCTCCAGCTGGGCTAACCTCGTTTGGTCGGAAAGAGCTTTCTTGAAATGCTATCTTTCCAAGGATGCCGGGTGGAAGGCCTAGACGCCTCTCCTCAGCATCCATCTGCTTAGCTACACGAATAGCTTGCTTACGTGGTATTTTATTAGTATATGTACTATCACGCCAGAGCTGCATTGTTTGCTGCACAGGGTTGGTAGTTGCAGCACCCGCATCTGGAATGATCCCCTTACTAATATCACGGCGAAGCTGTTCAAGTGATTCCTCAAGAGGAGTTGTCTCTTCAGACTTCTGACCAAGCACAGTAGCTGTAGGACCGGCAAGCCATGCTATCGCCTTATCTGCAATCTGCTGTTTCTTAATTGGGCTGGCCTTTGACAGAGGTGTTAACAATACCTGAAGAACCTCCGGCTCCTCCATAGCCCTGATGAGAAGATCCTTTGCAGAGTCATTCGTTAAATACTGTAGTAACTCTTGAGCCTTTCGTGAACCAAAGTGTGCAGTCAACAACGATGCGCCGCTTGTCTTATGCCCAAGCTTAGCCCCCAACCTAACAGCTGGCACCTTAATTGCCATCTCCAACAGTGTCCCAGGAAGATCACTTATAACACCGCCCGGGGCAGGCTTTGCAGCCCTGGCTCTCTCTATCTTGATAAGCTCTCCGGCGATTCTCTTGATACGTTGCACATCACTTGGCGGCAAAAACACCTTAAACGCAGCCATGTTGTCTTGCAGCGTTCGTAGAATCTCACTACCAGAAAGCATCCGAAAGCCATCAACATCTGGTGCGCCTTTGAAGCTTTTGTTTATAATGTACTCTTTAATCGCAGTCCGCACGCCAGCCATTGCTTCCCGGTTGCCAGACACAAGGCGGAGAAGTTCTCGCATCGACGCACGCGGGTTGGGTGAGTTCTCAATAACTCGCTTGATCTCTTGCCCAACAGGAGCATCAAGCCATAAAGAAGCTGCAGACACACGCTTGCGAATTGGGCTTGTAGGTATTGGCTTGCGAGAACCTAGTAGAAAGTCTGCAATCTTCTTCCCCTTTACCGAATCTTCAATAGCGGCTCGAATCTCTGGAAACTCATCCAACAACTCAGCATTACGCTGGAGAAAACGCTTGGCATTTGCTACGACAAGGTTACCTTCTGTGTCAAGAGCTTGATTCAGGAACCCTTGCTTAACCACATCAGCAACTTGCTTGCGAACCTTCGGTTCTGCAGCTAGAACTTGCCGAACAGCCGCTGCACCACGAGCGCCTGTCATTTTTTCAAGGCGTTGTAGTGTATCCAGAGGTAGAAATGAGACATCCGCAGTTTTCTGATAACCAAGCAGCTCACCAACGAAGCCTCTGGTAAAGCGCTCGTTTAGATTTCTAGAGAACTCAATAGCAGTCCTTGCGGCATCCCCCGCATCTGAGGCCTCTAGCGCCCTAACAATGGCATCATTAACACGAGACAGAATTCGGATCTTGTTAAAGTTTGGCGCCTTCTTAGCCTGCTCATTAGCGATGTCTTGCATTATTCTCTTCCTAAGCTCTATAACATTCCGTGTCTGCGGTGTCAGTGAGCCTGGTGAGAAGGTTCTGTTCTTATCAAACTTACCGATAATCTTCTCCAAATATCTGGGAACATCCTCAGGCTTACTCTCTGGAGTGCGCTTTGCCAGGATAGCCATAAACTCATCCTGGATAGGTGTTGGATCAATCCGTCTGTTTGGTATCTTATTCCACAGCCTGGTCTCCACTGTACGCGCTTTCTCAAGAGCCGTCTGCAACTTGCTCCGAACAACCAAATTGGCCTCACGGCTTGTAAGCTTTGGCTGCAGCTTGTTAAGGCCACGCTTAACCTCGGTTAGTGCAGCGCTGACGAGATTGTTCAGGTATAGCTTAACAGCTCGCGGATTGCCTCCCCGCAGAAGCAGTTCCTTGGCCTTCTCAGTAGCCTGGTGCTCTCGCTGTGCTATTCGTGCAGCAAGCTTCGGATCTGCCTGCTCGGCTGCCTTCTGCAAGCGAATAATTCCAATATCCCCAGCACGCTCCGCTGGCGGTAGGTCAAGAATATCTGCAAGCATGTCATCAAGGTTCTCATCAGCTGGGCGTTCGGAGAGTTTCTCAATACGTGAGCTAGCACGCTTGGCTCCAAAGGGGATACTGCGCTGTCCTTGAATCAACTCTCGCCCTTGAAACACAAGAGAACCAGCAGCCCCCGGAGCCAGCCCGCCTATAAGTTCTCCAATAGCCCTAGCCCATGGCTCGTCTGGGGCAATATCTTCCGCAATCAAACCACCAGCAGCACCACCAGCAACGGCTGCAACTTCTCGCCCAACAACAGCAGCTGGCCGCTGTACCGTTTCAAGAGCAAGCTTACCCATTGGTGTAACAGCCTCAGCCCCACGCGCTGCTATTCGCGCACCAGCAGCAGCTTGCCCAGCAAGAGGAACAACTGTTGATCCGAGGTCTTGTAGAAATCGGCTTGGAAAATCTTGCCCCTCTTGCCCCGGCGGGTGGGCCATACCAAGCTCAGCCATCTTCTTCTGAACGAACTGCTTCTCTGTAAATGGATCAATGAAGATTCCGAGAAACCTAGCAATTCCCGTGTTAATCTCATTTACATAGTCAAAAAACCCCTTATCCCGAACCTCACGATTGTCCTCGATATCAGCTCGCAGCTTGCTAAGGCGTGCTTCAAGATCACTGCTCATAAATCAGTACCCGAGTTGGTTAAGCCTTTCAGTAAGAGCTTTCTTCTCATCCTCACTTAGCATATTCACATCAATGTCTGCTAAGTCCTCAACAGGCATTACGCGGATGCGGTCAGCGAGTGTTGGCATGCTAGGTGCTTGCACCCCGAGGCGCTTAGTTGCAAACCGCCTGCGTTCGATAGCAGTCTCTCTGAGAGCACGCAGCTTCTTAGCGGCCACCTCCGGAGCGGTGAACCACTCATTTGGCGTAGGAATCATCTGTCTATTAAGCTCCTGCTCATAGATCGGAATTCGCTCATTATTAGCAAACGCAGCTTGCAACATTCTGCTAAGTGTTGCAAGCTCAGCACGTGCCTTCGCTGTCCTGGGGAAGGTTATGCCTCCAGGCCATGGGATGTTGCCTGTTATATAGTTCCAAAGCTGCCGAGCAGCGCTGCCCAAGCCAATTGCCTTTGGCAGCTTGAAGAACACACGATCAAGCAAATCAACGGCTTCCTCATAAGCGAACGTTCTATCCAAGAGCTGCTCTCGGGTCTTAGCACTTATAGGTACATTCCTAACAACATCGCCAAAGCGGTCAGTCGCCTCATTGAGAGCGCGAACAGTTGCTGGTATTGGGTCTGGAGCCTCACCAGAGCGAACCAGTTCTGCGGCTCTGTCAAGAACAAAGCTCAGTACCTTTGGATCAGGCCTTGTGAGTGGATTACCCTGCGCGTCGGTTTCAGTTAGATGGCTAATAGCAATCCGCCTAATAGCGTTTGTTGTTTCATTCTTTAACTTACCCGTTGGGTCAAGAATGTCACTCTTACCGCCGCCCTCCGCTTGTGCGGCCCTGAGCTGCAGTGCATCCTTTGGCATACCGCCAGGTGGGCGCTTTACACTTCTTCTGATAAAGTTACCGTTTGCATCATACCAGTCAATTGGTTTCTTCTCCCCCTCACTTGCTAAGCGGAAGTTCCTTCCTGGGAATGACTTCTTCAATACTTCAGGATTGTTAATCTCATCGGCGGTTAGCTTAAGTGTGAATACAGCTCCGCTATCTTCATCAACAACCTGTGTATCGAAGCGTTCCTGCTCACCCTGCTGATCTGGGAACATCTCACGAGCAGTAGCTGCAAGCTTTATCAACTCATCCGGGTTACTCGCAAGACCGCCAGAAACAATCATACGAATGGCACTTTCAAGGGAATCCGCCTTCTGCAATGTTTGCAGCTTTTGCTGGAAGGCTTCCCTATCACGCTGCTCTAATGCGCGTTCAAGGGCTAGGTCAGCACCCTTCTGTAACCCAGCACCTAACCCAGCGCCAAGACCGCGCCCGAGCATTTCTGGGATACCAACAAACTCAGGTTCATTAACAACGATAGCCATTGTGTTAGCTCCTAGTTACCTCTTAGCAACAGCACGCTCATCTTTGTTGGGAGTAGCTGCCTGTCCAAGACTGTTGCCAACGCTGCCTCCAATCGCAGCACCTATTGGACCACCAAAAGCAGCTCCGATACCTTGGCCAATGCCCCCCAACAGTGGTGCTAGAAGACCTTGTCTACCACCCTTTTGTACAACAAGATTCTCCTTACGCGGGCTTATGATAGCTTGTAGCAGAAGCTGCAGCGCTTGTAATTGGTTCTGATCTGCTGCAGCTTGCAATTGCTGAGCTTCCAACCCAAGCTGCTCATTCCTGATAGCCTGCTCAAACTGACGTGCATCGATATCTGCATTTGCGAGGACACGCTGTAGGTCAAGACCAACTAACTTAACTGCCTGCTCAAATGGGATGTTAGCTACTTGAACAATAGTAGCTAAGTCTGCAATAGTCTGCCTGTTTATACCAGTCTGTTGTTCAAGAGCTGCCAGCGCTGTTTGCCTGTCCAAGGCAAGGGCCTGCTGCCCAAGCTCACCAGCGGCTAGCTGCTGTTGGCCAAGTGTTCTAGCTATCTGATCTGCAACCTGCGCATCTGCGACTCGCTCTTGTGCTTGTCGTACTAGGTCAGCTTGCTCAAGTTGAATTCCAACCTGTTGCCTGTTTCGAGCTTCCTGCGCTGCTTGGAATGCAAGATCTGCGCGAGCCTGTGTAAGTGCTCGAATCAATTCTCTCTGCGCTAACATGTCTGCCCGCTCACGGTCAGAGCCAAAGAACTGTGCCGCATATTGTCGAGCAATCATTGGTAGGACTTGCTCATTAAACTGCTGCAACGCCGGCTCCTGAACAGCCTTCTGGAAGAACTCTTCAAATTGCTGCGGTGTGCCCGACAGCATTTGCTCAAGTGCCTGCTGAGCTTCTGGGCTAAGGGTCTGAGCCTGTTGCTGCTGTGCGAAGGCAGCTCCAGCGGCAACGTTAGCTTCTGGACTTACTTGCAAGGCCCGCTCACGTGCGCCTTGCCCAGCCTGCTGTTGAAAGAGTGTAGATAGCTGAGACAGCAAATCAACTTGTTGCTGCACAGCCTCTCCAGTTGCGAGCCTTCTTGCCTGCTCTGCAAGAGCTGCTAACGAGGTTCCTTGCGCTGGGCTCTGCGATATTTGTGGAATAGCGCCAACTCGCTCAGACACAGGCACATCAACTGGTGAGAATGAAACAACCTGCCGTTGGTCTGCCCGAGCTAGCAATCGTGGGAGGAGCTCTTGATTAAACTGCCGCTGCTGCTCAGGCGTTAGCAGAGATAGCTCACGAACCTCAGTCTTAGCCGGCTTGCCAAGCAATGCCTCCTTTGCGCCCTTGAATAACTTCTTGTGAAACATGCCACACCCCCTAACGGGTTAAATTTTGAACAAAGTTACCATTCACTCTCAAGCTTATATTCAAACAACAACCAGCCCAGCTGAAAGCCTGAACCAACTCCACGCAATCGAAATCTGATTGAATCTCCAACTAGCTGAGACCACTTCCGTACTTGTTGCATACCTGTCGTGCTGATAGCCGACCCAAGAACAGTCCATGTAACTCCCCGATCTGTGCTACACTCCAGGATAACACCAGAGCCAGCCAATAGTAAGTCAACGCTATCTAGTCTAACCTTATAGTGACTATTCTCAAAGTCCTTTGTCTGCATCTCATACACGATAGCAACACCAGCATCTGTATTGGCTGAATAGTCATACTCATAAACAACCCTGTTGCTGGGATCACACAAGAGTGTGGTTGGTGAATTACTCTGCAACAGGGTTGAATCCCAAGAGTAGTTCTGATCATCCCAAGTCCCAACTAGCCCATCCCACGTTTTATCACTTATTCTCTGATAGAATCCAAAGCCTATTATATCATGAGACACCTCACGAAACCACAGAGAATCCTCTGACAAACTATACCTGAGGATATAGCGAAGCTGCCCAGACAATCCTCCAGCATATACAACCCAAATCTCGTCTAGCTCCTCTATATAGATGGCGAATATCCTATGCTTAAACGCTGGATTTATATCGCTGGTTGTTGTGAACATCTTGTTAATAAACTTATCTGTTAGCGGCTCGAAAGAGAAGTCGCCACGATACTTATAAACATTCGCATTACCGATGAATATATGGTAGTCACCCAAGTCTATAACAGCATCATGCGAGACTGGACCCTCACCAGCAACTGTGTCCGTAAAGTTAAACAATCTGTCAGCAGAGCCTACATACTCAATCCTAACAAGTGAGCGCTCTTTGTACACTATAAAATAAGGTCCAAGCTGTGCGCCAGTTACTATGTAGTCTTCACTGGATAGCAAATCTTGGTAACCAGCATTTCCTGTGGACCAATTAGTTGGATTGGCCGTGTCCGACCAGCGAACACGCTGGGGATAGTCAGTACCGCCCTCAGATGTTCCCAGCAACAAAACGTGGTTGTTGAAAATGCCTAGCGCCTTACACACAGTGTTACCACCACTGGGTAAGTTTGGTATATCTATACACGACACTCCATCAAAGCGCTTAGGCTTATCAACCCCATTTGTAAACAGCATCCAGTTGTTGGGTGTGTAGACAACTATACTGATCTGCTTATCTAGTGATCCAGACAAGGCTACCGATTTAACAACGGCGGCACCAACTGGAACAGACCTGCCAACTGGGATTGCATTAGCTATCGTTAGAACACCCGCAGCAACAGCAGTGACTTGTGTCTGATGTTGGGTTCCGTTGTCTAGTGCTATCCCGATATAATCGTTGACAGAAAAGCCAGCCTCCGACGCAACATCAATGCTAGTAGATCCAGCAGACTCTCCTACACTGGCAGTTGTACTCGTCCCATCGCTTACATATTGCCACTCACCAGCGTTCCATACATAGAATGTAGAATCCGTAATGAGGGTTAGCTGACTGGTGTTATCTGTTTTGTAGAACTGAAATGCAGCTCTAGGTGCGCCACGAACCTGCTGACCAAACGTTGTGTAGCCGGTGTCTATCTGCACAAACCCCTGTCGATATTGCAGATTCTTCACATACGATAGCTCATTGTCTGCTATATCAAATGGCGGCTTGTTATCATTGAGCCCACCAGAGAACACTGCAATACGCTTCTGCTGCCATTGCTCCAGGTTTGCACTCTCGTCTGGTCTAGCCATTAGCTTACAATAGCCCTATCAGTAACACGACGCCAATTTGTGCCATCGCTAAACGCTGGCACAGGCCCCCCAGCTTCATCAGACACATATACAAGCCTTCTAGCGTTATTTACTGCACTGGGGAGGGTTGCAACAGTGTAGCTAGGAAGCACTGTATTATCAGCATTATGATTTACTGCATCGTAGATCAAGTCACGCAATGTTATAAGATCGCGCAATAGTGCCTCCAGCGTTGTGTATAGCTCCTGACCACGCTTTATTGTGAGGACTGGATAGCCGTGAGGAAGTTTCTTGTTAGCCACTATCGTCCAACCTTTGTTCCAAAGTACAATCCAACAATACCAGCTACAACATGAGTGTCTAGTGGTGTCAGCGTAAGGCCACGCAATTCACGCCACACGACAACGTCCTTGCCTTCTGTCAGAAACAAGAACCCTGGATTAAATTCAGTGTAGCCAACCGTAACTGACACATCCGGAAAGAATAGTACAGCCAACTTCGGCAGTACAATTACAGAGAACACAGTCATCAACGCAATCCAGCGCCTGGTTATTTGGAATGTTCTGTTTGTCACCTCCCTGGCTTGCTGCTGACCAACTTGCTGCTGCTTCATAGCAGCGAGCATCGCTTGATTACGCTCTCGTGCGAGGGAGAGCATTCCGCTTAGAAGAGTGCTTCCGAGCATTGTTAGGATTTCAAGTGGGAAGCCGTTCATAGTTAGTTATACCATATCGCTAATAGGATCTTATAGTGAATACCGCTAAGGTGCTATCTTCCTGTAATAATACGTTGAGTCAGAAGTTCCACTATTATACAACTGAACATTTGTTCCATCTGATATTATTACGCCTGAGTAGAATGGGCCAGTGCCAACAAATGAGTTAGATATTTTCAACCTAAGGACTGGAACGGGGGCAGCACTACTATTTAGTGTAACTACATAAATCCCAGCAGGTATTGTGTAAGAGAACCCAGCAGTAATAGTCCAATACCCAGGAGCTGCTGGCTCTGTAGTATTGGGCGCAAGCATATCCATGCCGTTGTAGTACAACGCCTGAGCATTCAACGAACCTGCGCCTTTGTTCCCTCCTGAGGGATTGCCAATCCAGACGCCGTTATTAGTGAAATTAAACCCTCCGGCTGCAAATTCCAAAACTCCTGTATTGTTTGTAGTCCCATTAAAAAGACCAATAGCCCACCGAGATGCTGTATTGCCTTTATAGATAAAAAATTTAGGGTTGTTAGCGCCATAATCAGTTGGAGTTAACGAAATAACATCTCTCGCTGCCGTTGAATTAAAACCACCAAAGGTACTGACGCCGTTGTTGTCAATGGTTAAGACTTTTGTCCAAGTGATTCCTGTTCCGCCAGTCCCTGATGGAGCTACTAAGAAATTTATCGCTCCGGCAGAGTCAAAAGAGATCATTTGTGCATAATTATTTGCTTGGTAGTAATAGGCTCCATTGTAGTAATAGTTTTGCCCAACAGTAGTAGTGGCGCTTCCATCATTCCAGAGGGTGCCCAACGCTCCAAACTCTATTGCTGTTCCTAAAGAACCCCAATTATAAAAAGTTGAGTTACCTATACTTATATTTCCATCATTATTGATAGTCAGCGCAGTCATCCAACTTATCGCGTTTCCTGCTATGCCAGAGGGAGCGACATCAAACTTGATAGCACCATTATTGTCTAGTTGGATCTTGGAAGCATACCGATTAGATGCATACCTCCACCCTAAATTGTAATAAGCATTGTTAATAAATTCTGCATACCCAGTACCATCGTCCCAAAACGCAAGGTTAGGGCCTATCTGAAGAGCAGTGCCAGAAACCCATGCATCAAGAGCCGTAACCCCAAACCCGACATGTTGTCCGTCGAAGACGTGCCTTGCAGTCCCTCCAATTGTCCACGTTATACTATCATTCGCAGCCGCCTGTGCATACGTATTTCCATCTACGTCGAAGATAAGCTGATTCCCATTAAGATCTACCGTCTGCAGCTTCCTCTGCGCATTCGCAACAAGGTCATCAAGATTGGTCTTATCAGACGCAGACATGAAACCTGCAGCACTACCAGTGGCCGCTGCGTGCAGTGAGCCTCCACTACGATTACCGTGGCTAGCATCTGTGAAGTTTGTGCCTGCAATCGACCCGGCATTGGTCAATTGTAACACATTCCCACCGCTGTCCTTATAGAACAGCTCTGTGACACCACCAACGTCCTTTGTGTAAGCAAATCCAGTGTTGGTAGCAGTTATCGGATCGCCCGCCTGCTCAAGCAGTGTAACTTTCTTGTGTGCACCATCATTAGCATCCCCAGCCCATGAGTGGTCCACAGAAAGCCGCTCGCGAACATCTATCTTAACCTCACGAATTCGTGAGGCTCCAAGCTTAGCACTCTCTGAATTAGGAGGCAAAGCCTCATAAGCAGAATCCCAAGTTCTTGAAAAGGCCATCATCGTTTCTCCAACATTCTACGATAGCGCTCGCGTTCCCAGAGATCAACAATCCTATCAACACGATCAAGTCGCTTGTCAATAGCAGCAAGCTGTGCGTCTAGTGATGCAAGCTTTGCATTAACATTCCACAGGATACCAGCAACAGCCCCAACGGTCATTATGCTAACTGTCGTTAAGAGTCTCAGCAAAAAGCCAGCAGCGCTGTCACTTATAGGCTTTGTCAAATTCATTACAGACCTCTTGTAAATGGATCTTTCCAATAATCAACGGGGCCAATTGATATGTCATTAGAGTTCACAAGATCAAGGTCTGGCTCATCAGATTCTTCAGCCACGGCATCTCTCAGAGACCTAAGATAATCCCGTTCCCAGTTGTCTGCAGCCTCTGGACGACCAAGGCTCTTGTTTATGTACACTAGCGCTGCGTAGATTAGCAAATCATCCTTATTTTCTAACTCAGACACAGCTGAGCCATTGCTATCAGAGAACTCCGCAGGCCATTTACTGTAACGGAGCTCGATCCTGTAAGCAGCGTCAGGAATCTTCCACAGCTCAATTGTATTCTTGAATCTGGTATATATAGATGGAATTCCTATGATATATCGCTCAGGCTCGGGAATTTGTTTGTCAAACTTTGTATATACAAGCTTCTGCAAACGACGAGCTCGTGAGCTGTTATTCGGATCTATAATCCTAACTGTCAGCAGGTCTCGAATATCCGTTGGCAGGTTATAGATCTTATCCGTGCTTGGTGTGCCAGTTATGGTTAGTGGTTCAGAGAGTTTCACAAACAGCTCATCCCACAGGCGCACACGAGCTATACGCTTCTGTGCAAGATTGAGTGCTCGGGTTAGGCGGCTATCTTGGTCAGTTCGCCCACCTAGCGCTGTGCGAATCTCGCTCTTCAGTTCATTTAGTGTAAGTGTTCCCATAAACGCTCCAGATGATAAAGGATGGGAGGGCCAGAGTAGGCCCTCCCAAGCCTCATATCACCGTGTGCCTATGGCTACGAAGTTCGCAGCCCCTACATTAACGTCAGCCGCGTTATATACCGTTGTGACGTTTCTAACACACGATCGTGACATAGTCAGCCACGACAACAACCCCTTAGAATGGGAAGTCACAGACGATCATGCTGGCAGAAGCGTCGTCTGCATAAGCGCAAATGTGATCGGTCACAAGGGCCGAGACATCTAGCGTCCCATCGGTTGCACCAACTGGAGTCAGGGCATTGCCGTCTGCGCCAGCAGTCAGTGCAATGGTCAGTGTAGCTGGACCCTTAATCTGAATCCAGCCGTAGCTGCCATTTGCAATAGCTGCTTGCAGCACGCCCGCACCGATGTTGACTGAGTCACTGAGGTCAGACGTGACTACACCGGCAGCCATCCCGGCAGCCTGGTAGTAGTAAGCCACACGACCGGCGACTGCAGCAACATTACCAACTCCAGCATTGTACTGCACCCACTTGTAGCACTTATTGCCTTCCCACCGAAGGGTTCCGACACCTTCCAGATCACTCGTGGAGGTGTCGGTAAGGCGAGTGATGAAAACTTTCTTCTGTCCACCAGCCATGATACACCTCCTTAAGCAGTGTCAATATTGTAGATAACACCCTGGCAGCGTCGGCGGGACACTACCAACTCTCCAGCCAAGATGATCTGAGCTGCACGATCATTGACCTGATCGGGAATCGGCTTCCACTCGGTCATATCAAAGTTCAGCATCGGATCATACACAAAGGTCAGGAAATTGGTGTTCAAGAAGTACATCCGATTCGTGATCGAAGGTGACCAGATCATCGGAATACCCTTGAATGTCTGATTCTGGAACCCAACATCTGCCAGCTTTGTGTTCATGACACGGTAGTGGGTGAGTACATTGTCTTCATAGTACTCATACACGGACTGGCTAGTCAAGATGATGTCTGGAGAGTCCATCTTCAGATTATTCATAGTATTGTTCAGCATTGTCCTCATATTGGAAATGCCGAACGTGGCGAATGACTTCCCAGTCATGTTAATGGTCTGATTCCTCCACCAGCTATAGGCAGAAGAGTCAATACCTCCGACTGTGCCAGTAGTTGGATCATCAGCCACTAGGTCCTGAAGACCAGACATCTGCTTACCAGTACCAGTTCCAGCAAGACGAGTCTCTAGCTCGTTAATCAGAGCGTTCCTCGTGTTCTCAAACTTGGCATTCATTAAGCTGATAATCTGGCTCTTACCCCGGTTCTGCTGATCGTCAACACCAAAGCGGACAATGCTAGCCACCAGGTATTTCCAATCATACTTGGCTATGGTCAAGAACTCAAAGTCATTTAGACTAACAGCATCTCCCTTACCAATCCAGGAAATGTTATCGTTCTTGTCGTACTGTAAGGGCTCACTGATAAAACGACCACCGGACACTTCACGAAGCTTGCCCTTGTCCTTCAGCCAGAACCAGAACGGCATGGCATCAAAGACATTATCTCGGACAGTGTCCTTCATCTGCTGCCAAGTGGTCGTGTAGAGATTATCAAGAGCCTCAGTCAGGGTTAAAGGCATGGTTCAATCTCCTTACACGTTTTCGTTAGACAGCGCTGCTTCAAGGTCAGCCATGGTTTGCTCCCACGCGGCCTCAGCAGCATCCTTTGCGGACATTTTAGTAGACTTCGCTGTACGTCCGGAAGTCGGGGTTAGCCCCCCGAAGGCTTGTCGCTTTTTCCCCACTTCGCTAGGGTTGTACTTCTCATCGAGCTCCCGAGCTTTCTTCGGATTCTCAGCACGAGCAAGCTTATATGCCCGCTCAATTGAGATGCCGGGAGTTTCCTTCACGATTGCTCTCAACTCATCCTGCCAGTCCCAGAAGTCCTTGTGTTGAGCTGCGAATTCCTTAATGGTAGTCTTTGTGTCAACCTCCTGCACACCAGTCCTGATCTCATTTATCTGCTTAGCGATCTCTTCAATCTGAGACTTAAACTGCTTACTCAGAACGTTTGTTATATGCTGGGCGAACTCCGCACGAGAGAGGACTTCTAAGTCATTTCCAATATCCTCTTGCTCATCCTCATCATCGCTGTTGTTGTCCATTGATTGCTGGACGGCGGTTTGCTGGATTGTTTGCTGGAGGGATTGCATTCCCTGCGCAAGCGTGCCAACAGTGTTAACTAGTTGATTAAACTGCTCGACACTTACGCCTTGGCTGCCCTCAGCACCATCCCCACCGACATTGTCATCAGTGCTCCCAGGCGTACCTCCGTCAGCGTTGTCAGCGCCGTCAATGAAGTTAAGCTTGTACCGCAAGAAACGATTTCTGTTAATCATCTAAATCTCCTTCGCTGTTTCGTCTTGCTGCATTAAGTGCTGCAGCTCGTTGTTTAAGAACCTCTCGATAGATTGCTATCTCAAGGGCTTCAATCTTCGCTGCTGTTACCAGGTGGGGTTTGTCAACCGAAATGCTAGGTGATCCCACCCGAGGCATTTTTATTGTTATAGTTGCATACTCCAGTTTGTCTGAGACTTCGCCCTCAGATTCCTGATAGACCTTTTTTATCTCATCTGCCAGTGTTTCCATAATGCCCCCTTTGTTCAAAATTTATCCGGTTAGTCCAAAATGTTCGCTCTAACACCCTTCTGCGCACAAACTTCAAGAAGCTGTTTACGATTCTTTATATATATCGGCTCGCGATCCAGATGCTCCCACCATCCAGCGGGGAACATATGCACAGCTGGGGCTATTGGCGCCGACCTGCGGAGCAGGTTACCACACTCAGCACAGCGATCAAGCCCTTCTTCGTTCAAGCGAAAGCATGCCTTGCACTGCACGTAAATCATTGCACAAGCCCCTGTCTCTGCCCTTCAGCAAATAGTGCCTCTAGATCATTTATATCAATAGGCTGTTCTTGGCTACCCGGACCAGCTACCGGAGCCTGCATCATATCATCAAAGGCGACGTTGCCGAGTTCGTTTAGGAAGTACCTGGTCAGACCATCGGGCCGTATTAAGGGATTATCCTTCAACAACTGGTATGCCTGAACAGCAAGCTCCCGCCTGCTTTGCCTTGTTTCCGGAAGTCCAGTGTCGGGATCAACGCTAACCTCATAGCGACCACTCTTGAGCATCGTGCCTGAGAACCGAACCCACACAGGCGCTCCATCAGGGCCCGCCACGTCGATGATGGTTTCCTCATCCCAGTTTTCAAAGATCACCGAGTTCATGTCGTTTACAACTTTAACCAACATATCCGCCATTACATCGCGACGCTCATCTACACGAATGTTAGCAGCTTGCTTTACAACACTAACCTCAGCAGCAGTCGGCTTTCGACTGCCGGGAACGAACTCACCAGCTTCATTACGAGAGAAGCCTAAGTTCTCGCGTACGTCACGATAGACTTGTTCTTCAGCAACTAACAATGATTGCGGAATTTCGCCGGCTTCCATAACCCTAATGGCAGCCGCTGGCGGTACTTTGGTAAATAGAACAGCAGGGGAGTCTTCGTCTAATAGCTTAGCGGCCTCCTCCACGGTCATGCCGCCTTCTTCAACAAGAATACGAATCATTGAGATTCTTCGGTGCTTCATGATCTGTGTACGAATCTCGTTGATCTCCAACTGTTGCGGTTCGAGAATCTTGGAATCAGGAACTCCCCAGAAGACCTCATCATCCGGGTTAAAGATAGCTGAGTAGAATGGTAAGCCTCCATCTATCTGCAGGCCATCTGCGTCGAATAGAAGGACTTTGTCACTAGCGTAAGGTGCTAGGATGATCACGCTTTCTGTTTTCTTATCCCTAATTTCTATCAGATCAACAAGATCATCCTGAACATTCGTTGTTATAGTGCCAAAGTCTGCACTACTTCTGCTGCTGGGCTTTAGATCCTTGGTGTTGGACAATCGAGGATCTTCGCGCACATCGTCTAGCGGCCTGCGAATCCAATGAGCAGCCCAGCGGGCACTTTCCAGGTCTGCTACACCAGCTGGCACAATGAAGTTTCCAGCATGAACACGCATGAACCACGGCATGTTTGGGAAGACTGTGGAGTTGTACTCCAAACGATACTTGCCAGAACGTAGAGGCTCTTGTGTACCTAGCTGATCTGGCGTGGGCGTGAATTCTGCTCCAAAGCCTAACTTACCAATGCCAGTCCCAAAGAGGAAGGTCTCATGAACAATCTGCTTCATGTGCTTCTTAATGTTCATCTGCTGAAGCATCTTGTTATCCACACGCTCAAGGATTGTTGCACGAGCTAGTCCATCAGGTCCTGGACGCTTTGACGTCACGCTTACGCGGGGGTTTCTAAAATATACACGAGGCACAGTTGAGCGGAGCATCTTGAAGAACAGATTAGTTGGCAGGATGTGACCTGACCACTCGCCCCGATAGTATTTCCTCCAAGTGTCCCAACGCTGCTCATGCGCATAGCGCTTGCGGAACTCAACACCCTGCTTGATTTGTGTGAGCCACCAGCTCACATCTGGCTTTCCTCGAGTGTAGCCGCTAGGCATTAAGATACCCCCAGTTTTCTAACTTACGCATATCGTTAGGAACGCGAGCACCAATATCACGACGATATTGGACGTCTTGGATGCCAAGATTACCAATTGTTCGATAAGCTCGTCTGCGAGCCTCATCAACAGTGCGACCTCGCGCAGTGGCCTTGCACACAACTCCATCTGATGCTGCATACTGATATTGGCCGCCATTTAGCATTATATCTGTTAGGAATAAATGCTTCAAGTTTTGCTTGTCAATACCAAGAATCGGCATTCCGGCATCATCACCGCTTGGATCACTATGTGGCCAGGGAGCAACGCTTAATCTAACGGCTATAAGCTTCTCAGTGGTTGGTAAATCCATCTCACGCTTCAACCCCGTTGCAACATCAAATAGAAGATCACCAAGAGGTTCCCGAAGCCCCTCCACAAGGGCTTCAATCGCATCATACCCGAAACGGGGGGTTATTTCAAGCACATGCACGCCCACATCATTGACTATAGAGTTCAGATCCACAGGACCGCGGTATCCAATCTTCCGCAAGAATGGAGTCAGCTTTTTAACCGTATGCTCAACAAGATCACTCTTTCGCACAGGCACAACCACGTTGCCCATACAGCCTGTGTTTGGGCCAAGATTACCCGGCAGGAAACGCTTCTCCTCAAAGGTGTGGTTGAACGGAAGAATCCAATCACGACCATTAAACCAGCCTTCAGTTGAGACTTCCACACCATCAACAATTTGCTGGACAATTAGGTGTTGGTTCTTGTCGTAGGTTGAGAGTGCCCACTCAAAGATCTCAGGACTGCGAACCATGAGTGTCTTCGCTGTTGAAATGTTGCCACTTGGCTTTATAACATAGCCAGGATCCTCCCAGGCACTAAGCAACAAGCGAGCCTCCTCCGGGCTGTTGAATGCTTGTGTCTCTGGAACACGTAAGCCAACACGCTTGAACAGATCCAGGCTCTTAGCCCTGTCCAGCTCGAGCATGTCGGCTATTAGTGAGCAACCAAGTGTTGGGATGCCCATGCGCTTGAATGTTTTCTCATAGCTGCCAAAGCCTACCATATCGCACAGCACAAGGTCGGCCTTTAGAAGTTCTGGCCGCCATGAGTTAACGCGACGAACAAGCCCACGCCCGGCCCGATCAAAGCGCTTGTCTTGAATAAACACAGAAACGCTATGGCCCTCTAGCTCCAGTCGATGAGCAATCCCAAGGCCATCGCCGGTTTTTGATAGCATTAGGATTCTCACAAAACCTGCTCCGCGATTGGCAGCTTATTGCGCTTGCTATTCATTTCGTCTAGAATGCCCTCCAAGCAGAATGGATCACGCTGTGTTGGGCGCAGCCCAGCACTGGTCACATCCCCCAACAGAGTTGCACGAGTCATAGCAACGGTTGCCATGGCAGCTGCAAGCACACAGTCGTCATGACAACCTTCCTGAGCCTGTAGCTTGCCGCTGTCTGTCTCGATGAATGAAGAGAGCTCACTCATCAACGTTGGGCTATGTACCACGAGACCATCGAGCAGAGCACGCCGCAGGCTAGCAATTATCATGGGCCTGCTGCGACTGGTCGTCGAGACGCCGATGTCCAGCAGGCTCTCGTCAAATGGGTTGGCGTTGGGGCGCTTGAAGGCTCTGTGGATTAGGTTACGGGGGTAGATCTTTGTCAACTCATGAACAGTTACCAAGCCGTGGTTATTGCTCTCCACTGACAGCAAGGCCTTGTTGAACATGTTTCCAAGTTCTGCCAACTTGTGCGCGAACAGGTGAGGGGCGACTCGATCATTGACGAACTCCCCAACCTGCTCGTTGAGCTCGAGGCAGATAATCTCAGCTGCTGCGTTGTCCCTCCCGGTGCCACCACTCGGATCCGCCCCGATTACGTACGTATAGTTTATGTTTGGGTGTCCCTCAAGAATGCACAACCCAGGCGCACGGCGCTGCCACCGCTCAGTTGGCTGATAGGTAACAGCGGAGAAGACAGAGTTACCACTAGCCTGGAAACACTCGTCGAGAGTCATTGGGTATTCTTGCTTGAACTTGGACAGATCATAGTCCATTTCCTCAAGCTTATCCCTCCTCCATGCTAGCTGGCCAGCACTAAGTCCGAAGCGCTCAATCAGTTCTGGCTCCTCCCACTCTGGACGGAGGTTCTCCATTAGTGCAGCAGATTGATCATCTGTCAGTTTATAGCAATACTCCGGAAAGATGTGCCAAGGTAGGAAGTGGCACGTAAAGCGGCTTCGACCCGCAGCCGCCCGCATGACACGGTTGTGGTAGTCATTCCCAACACCATTGCCAGTGCTCTCGATCATTATCTCCCCACTCTTAGGAACTGCCTGAAACAGACCAGCAAGCAGCTCTTCAGGCTTCGGCCAATATGCATACTCAGAGCAATGAAGATGGCTGATAGTATCGCCACGCCCAAACATACGCGAACCAGCCGTGCCGATATAGAACATGGCTCCAGTTTTCTCGAAGATAATCTCATTTTTTGACGCGTTCTTGATACGCGGCTTCGGCCCACGGATGTTTTCGAGTATGAAGTGGACCTTCTTAAGCATTCTCTGTGTGCTTGGGATGTCATGGGATATGACAACACAACGAGCGTTGGGCTGCGTTAGGCACACAGCAGCGAATCGTGCGAGCACGTAGGAAGAGACACCCTCCTGCCGCGCCTTTGGAACGATATCCCTGCCAGTAAGTCCGTCATCAAGAATGCGCTGGGCAACGTTGAGCTTGAAGGGGACTGCATTCAGCTCTTTATCAACAATCTGAAAGAGCTCCTCAATTATCAACCGCTCGGGTGTGGCCACACTTCCACCTTAAATTGGAGAGAACATCACATAGGCAACACCGCCTATTCCAGTTACAGTCACACTCAGGTTTGTTGTGAACGCTATCTCACCAGCAAGCGGAACGCTTCGCATTTGATCAGCCCCATCGGCCTTCAGTGTTAGCAGCTCGCTGGCGCTGTCCTCAAGCAGGACGCTAACGTTATTGGTTCCATCAGTTGTGATAATAATCTGGCCAAGAACACCAGCTCCGGTGTGCACTGCAGTCTTGCCGTCAGCAGTTGTAACTTTTACAACACTGTATCGTCTGTGCATAGTGATTCTCCTATTCAGCGAAGGATTCGTCAAAGCGGGCTGCCCGGCGATCTGGAGCCACACCACCAACAGGGGTTATTGGTAGGGCCTGCTCACTGCTAACAGCCAGGCCAGTTGATGCCTGCTTGAACCGGTTAAGGGGGAAGCTAGCAGAGGTCTCCACAGCCTGCCCAACGAAGACTAATCTAACTGGACGAATTGGAAGGGCCTGTTCGCTAGATAGCGCTTGGCCGACACCACGAAGTTTTTGCCTTCCAAGAGGCTGGGCAGCGGAGCTATCACCCGGCTGACCAACAGCGAGTGTGCGGTTGATTGTGATAGCCTGGGCGATGTCTGTTTCAAGGACTTGGTTGAGCGCCTTGGCCTTTGAGCCCAGGGTCGCAAAAGCGCTGTCTGTTTCGAGGGCTTGACCAACTTGTACTGTTTGCCCACCCCCCGCCGCCGCCGCAGGACCTACCGCCATCCACCCAAGCATTCGCTGGGTCGAAGCAACCGCCGCCCAGTTGAGCGTATAGCCATCGGCATCGAATGACGTGACATCAGCAGCGCTCAAGGTACCACTAATATAGTCCTCATGGAGCACAGAGTACGTTATGCTGTACCTTGTGTCCTCGCTGTAACTCGTCGGCCTGTTGACAAGCGCAATGGCAGAATCCGTTGTCACATCAGAAGCGCCCAGGAAGCCCCAGTCCGGTCTACCATAACTAGCCTCAGTCAAATCCCTGCCATCAGCCTGAAACAGTATAGCAGCAGGCTGAAAACCAACACCAGTTATCGACTGCGCACCCGTCACTGTAGGAAATGCCTGGTTGCCAACCTTGAATTGAGGCCCCTTGATCGCAACATAGAAGTGTGAAGCCTGGGCCGTACCCCCAACAGTCTTAGTGAAATCTACCCCTGCAGGCTGGAACGTAGCAGTCAGTTCATACACCGACGAGGTCGTCGTGCCAGTAGTTGCGTCACCGGGCAGCACGGACACGACTCCGGTCTTCCACCCACCGCGGTCATGCGTCCCATCCGATCTCTCAGATTGCCCGATACTATGAGCCGCGATCCCATCAAAGAACCCCATCGAGGACCGGACCTTAGAGTAACCCGTATCGAGCGCAGCCGTGTTCAACGAGGCCAACAGTAGAGCGTCAGGTTGAAAGCCTAGGTTCAGTGTATGTGTGTTTCCGGTAGGAAACACGAACGACCCTACCGCAACATTAGAAATGTCAGTTCCCCCAAGGGCCAAATAAGTAAATGTCTCGCTCTGAGAATGCGTGGTAAAGTCTATGGTAAAGCCGGTTGTGGTAAATGCCGTTATAGCCGCCTTCAATACAATGCCCGTACCTTGGTGCTCCATCAGGACACAACTGTCAGACGTCAGACGGCCTACACGCCCCCATGCGGCATCGTTGGTCGATATCCCTCTGGCCGAGTTGTTTGTGCCATCGTATGCACCGATAGACTCTG